>OEIU01000610.1_pt1 | contig 31400 bp, 26 predicted proteins | sample 1539221 | NCBI WGS metagenome assembly OEIU01 (sample SAMN03792071, study PRJEB22550) | activated sludge metagenome | feature: wastewater treatment plant; material: activated sludge; isolation source: Wastewater treatment plant of a petroleum refinery complex | place: Argentina: Zarate | collected...
GCTCCGGCAACGCCGGCGACGCGATCGCCATCGACGCCGTCACCCTCCTCGCCGGCTGAGGGCCGGGGCAGGGGAGGAACTGCCGGTCAGACCCCCGTCGCCACCCGCTTGTCCGGCACCCGTCCCCGGCTGAGCTCGACGTAGAGGTCCTGCCACCGCTGCACGACCCGGTCGAAGTCGTACTCGTCGCCCACGCGCTGCGCCGCCGCGGCGCCGAGTCGGCGACCGAGCCCGGGATCCTCGAGGACGACCCGCAACCCGTCGGCAAGCGCGGCGGGGTCACCCGGCGGAACGAGGATGCCGCAGGCCCCGTCCCGACCGAGTACGTCCGGGATGCCGCCCACGCCGGTCGAGACCACGGGACGCTCCGCCGCCATCGCCTCGAGAAGGGAAAGCGGGGTGCCCTCGAAATCGGAGGAGATGGCGAAGACGTCGAGCGCCCGAAGCAGGACCGGCACGTCCTCACGGCGCCCCAGCAGGGCGACGGCGTCCCCGGCGCCCCTCGCGGCGACGTCGTGCTGCAGGTCCGCGAATCCGGGACCGTCGCCGACGATGATCAGGCGGGCGTCGGCATGGCGACGGCGCACGATGGTGAAGGCGTCGAGCAGCACGTCCAGGCGCTTCTGGGTGCGGATGGCGCAGACGGTGCCGATGACGGGCGCATCCGGGGGGATACCGAGCTCCGTTCGGAGGTCCCCCTGCTCCCCGTCCTCGTGACGGTGTGGGACGAGCCCGGTGGGGATCACCCGCGTCTTGCCGAACGGCACGCGCTCGAACGCCACCATCCGCCGACGGTCCAGTTCGGACACGGCGACGAACGCCGCCGCAGACCGGCCGATGAGGTGATCGGCGAGCTTGCGGACCGGCTGCCCCTTGTAGGCCCACGTGTGCTCCGTCGCGATGACCACCGGCACCCGCGTGAGCCTCCCGAGGAGCGTCCCCCAGGCGTTCGACCCGAACTTGTGGGCGTGCAGCACGTCGACGGAGCCCGCGCGCAGCAGGCGCATGAGGGGCGCCCAGGCGTGAACCCCCACGGGGGATGTCCGGCCGAGCCTCATGACCGGCACCCCGGCGGCGCGCAGGCGGGCCGTGGCCTCGCACTCCGGGGACCGGGTGGCGCACACCATCGGCTCGAAGCGGTCACGGTCAAGGCGGATCGCGAGCTCGACGGCGGTACGCTCCGCGCCCGCGCCCTCGAGCAGGTCGATCAGGGTCAGGACCCTCAGGCGCTCGGCTATCATCCCTCCCGTCAGTCGCGTTTCGCGATGCAATCGACAACGACGAGGAGCGTCGCGAAACGTGCTGTCGAAGCCGCGTCAGCCGATGGGCCCGTACTTCGTGCTGGACGGTTCCCGTGGCTACCATATCGACCTCCGCATGAAGGCGGCCGAGGCCGTTTGGAGCCGGACCAGGGACCCTCAGAGGATCCACTGGGTCGGGTTCGCCCAGTGGGGTCTCGGCTGCTTCGACCGTCACCTGGCGGGTGATGGCGAGCAGTGGCGCAGCGCGGCGCTCCAAGCGGGCGACTTCCTCGTCGACAACCAGCAGCGCGATGGCGCGCTCCGGGGTGCGTGGCCCTTCGGCCACCCGTTCCCTCACACGTTCGAGCTGTCCCCACCATGGGTGATGTCGATGGCACAGGGCGAGGCGGCCAGCCTCCTCGTCCGCCTCTCGGCCGAGACGGGGGACGAGCGGTACGCGGAGGCGGCCCGCGAGGCGCTGGCGCCGTTGGAGCGCAGCGTGGGGGAACACGGCGCGCGCGCGACGCTGCCGACGGGCGGGGTGCTGTTCCAGGAGTACCCGACGACGCCGCCCGCCCACGTTCTGAACGGCGCGATCTTCACCCTCTTCGGCGTGTGGGACGTCTGGCGGACCCTCGACGACCCACGCGCGGCAGCCCTCTGGGACGAGGGCATCGACGGGCTGCTCGGTGGCCTGCACCTCTGGGACACCGGGTTCTGGTCGCGCTACGACCTCTATCCCCACAAGCTCCCGAACGTCGCGAGCCCCTTCTACCACGACTTGCACATCGAGCAGCTGGGGGCCCTGGGCCGACTCACGGAGGACGCCCGGGTGGCAGCGACGCGGCGCAACTTCACGAACTATGCGAACTCATTGGCGTCCCGCTCGCGCGCCCTCGCTCACAAGACCGCCTTCCGCCTCGTCACGCCGCGTCGCGGACTCACCAGGAGGCGGCTGCGCCGACTCGGTGAGCGCGCCGGCGTCCTTCGGCCCTAGGTTTCGGGGCCAACTTCGGCCCTGTTCGTGCGTCGGGGTGCGGCCCCACGGTTGGGGGGTGACGGAATCGACGGAACCGCCTACCTTTCCCCGGCAGGGTCAACGAACGTCGCCCGCGCTGCATGCCGGTGCTCGGGACGGGAGGTCGAATGCGCATCAGCATCAGGGGCGGCCGCGGAGAGACCGACTGCGCCCTCCGGGGGAGGACCTCGGCGTGAGCGCGATGGAAACGGGGCGATCGATCGACGCGCGGTCCGCCGAGGAGCCGATCCCGATCATCGGACCCTGGATCACGGAGAAGGAGGTGGAGTACGTCGCCGAGGCCTGCCGCGAAGGCTGGTACTCGAATGCGACGCTCTACCCCACCCGTTTCGAGGAGGCCTTCGGGGAGTACGTGGGCCGCCGCAACGCCATCGCCATGCCGAGCTGCACGTCGTCGATCCACCTGGCGCTGCTCGCCGCGGGCGTCGGCCCCGGTGACGAGGTGATCGCCACCGAGACCACGTGGATCGGCTCCGCTGCGCCGATCACCTATGTGGGCGCCTCACCGGTGTTCGCCGACATCGAGCGCCGGTCGTGGTGCATCGACGCGGAGTCCGTGCGTCGCAACGTGACGCCCCGGACGAAGGCGGTGGTCATCGTGGACCTGTACGGCGTGATGCCGGACATGGATGCGATCGCCGACGTCGCACGCGAGCACGGCCTGGTCGTGATCGAGGACGCCGCCCAGGCGGTCGGCGCAATGTTCAAGGGCCGGCGGGCCGGGTCCTTCGGAGACTTCAGCGCCTTCAGCTTCCACGGGACGAAGGCCCTCACCACGGGTGAGGGCGGCATGCTCCTGACCGACGACGACGACCTCGCCGCCCGCTGCCGGTGGCTCGGGGACCAAGCCCACGAGCGGGGCACATTCTGGAACATGGAGGTCGCGTACAAGTACAAGATGTCGAGCCTCCAGGCGGCGCTCGGACTCGCTCAGCTCGAGCGTGTCGGCGAGCTGCTGGAACGGAAGGCCGAGATCTTCGGCTGGTACCGGGATCGGCTCGGTGACATGCCCCACCTGTCGCTGAACCCCGAGCCGGAGGACGTGAGCCCGAGCTACTGGATGGTCACGGTGGTCCCCGATCCGGAGCTCGGCGTGCGGAAGGAGCCGCTCATCGCCACGATGCGGGAGCGTGGCATCGCGGTGCGGCCGTTCTTCTACCCGCTGAGCTCCCTGCCGGCCTACGCGGGCGACCCGACCCGCGAGGGCTACGCCGATCGCAACCCGGTCGCGTACGAGATGTCCGTCGGCGGCGTGAACCTTCCGAGCGGTTATGACATGACGGAGGCGAAGGTCGACCGGGTGTGCCGGTCCTTCCTCGACGCGATCGCCACGTCGGCCGGCTGAGCTCGGTGACCAGGCCCAGCGGCGGAGACGCGGCAGAGCCGCTCGTCAGCGTCCTCATCCCCGTATACAACGGCGAGCGCTTCCTCGAGGAGGCCATTGCCAGCGTCCGGGCACAGACGTACGGCAACTGGCGGCTCGTCATCACCGACAACGCCAGTTCCGATGCCACCCCGGACATCGCGCGGGCCCACGCTCGCGAGGACGACCGGATCGTCCTGCGCACCCATGTGGAGTTCCTCCCCGTGTACGGCAACTTCAACCGCGCCTACGGCAGCGCCGAGCCGGGCAGCTCGTACGTGAAGTTCCTCTGCGCCGACGACGTCCTGTACCCCGAGTGCCTGCGCCTGATGGTCGGTGTCGGCGAGCGTCACCCCACTGTCGGGCTCGTGAGCGCGCACCGCCACAACGGCGACCAGCTGGACATCGGCGGCGTCCCCATCGGCGAGGAGCGAATCGACGGCGCGCTCGCCGCGCGGCGGCTGCTCATGGGCGGGACGTACGGCTTCCTGTTCGGGTCGCCGACCTCGATCCTGCTGAGGGCGGGGCTTCCCCATCGATCCGGACCGTTCGACGAGGGGCTTCTCCACGCGGATACCGACCTGGGGTACGCGGTCCTCGCCGAGAGCGACCTCGGCTTCGTCCACCAGGTGCTCACCTACACGCGGAGGCACTCCGCGGCGATCACCTCCTACGCCTCCCGGATGAGCACCTACCGACCGGAGTACATCCGCATCCTGAGGCGGTGGGGCCCCCTGTTCCTGTCGCCCGCCGACTACGAGCGCCGGCTCGCGGTTCTCACCGTGCTGTACGGGAGGGACCTCCTGGGGCGCCCGAGGCGCCTGGCCGATCAGGACTTCCGCGCGTATCACCGCGAGGCGGCGCGAGTGGCGCTGGAGGGCGAGGCGATGCGCGTCGGCCGGGGGTTGGCCCGGCAGGCAGGCCGCTCGACGCGCCGCGTCGCAGCGAAGGTCGCCGGTCGCCCCTGACCAGCCGTGGCGCGCCCGCTCGCCGCACCCTCCAGCATGGGAACTACCCGGACGGGGGGCGGCAGTCCACGTCCAATGGCCGAACATTGGGCCATGAACACTTCCCCCACCAAGACCGCCTCTCCAGCAGACCTCACCGCCGGGGCGCCCCGGTGTCGCATCTGTGACACGCGCCTGACGCACACCGTCGTCGACCTCGGTATGTCCCCGCTCTGCGAGTCGGTGGTCCTCCCGTCCCAGCTGGATCAGGCCGAGACGTTCTACCCCCTCCACGTACGCGTCTGCGACGAATGCTTCCTCGTGCAGCTGCCCGCACACGTCGCGCCGGCGGAGATCTTCGAGGAGTACGCCTACTTCTCGTCCACGTCGAGTTCGTGGCTCCAGCATGCGAGCGACTACGCGGCCGAGATGGCCGCAGCCCTCGGACTCGGCCCCGACAGCCTCGTCGCCGAGGTTGCGAGCAACGATGGCTACCTGCTGAGCAACTTCGTCCGGATGGGCGTGCCGGTCATCGGCATCGAGCCCGCCCGCAACGTCGCGGCGACCGCCCGGGAGCGAGGCGTCGACACGCATTGCGCCTTCTTCGGCGCCGAGACCGCCGCTCTCGTGAGGGAGGAGCGGGGCGCGGCGGACCTGATCGCCGCGAACAACATGTTCGCCCACGTCCCGGACATCCATGACATCGCCGAGGGCTTCAAGGTCCTGCTCGCCCCCGATGGGATGCTGACGATCGAGTTCCATCATCTCGTACGGCTGATCGAGGGCGATCAGTTCGACACCATCTATCACGAGCACTACTCGTACCTGTCCCTCCACACCGCGCAGCGGGTGCTCGCGGACCACGGGCTCGAGGTCGTCGACGTGCGCGAGCTGCGCTCCCACGGCGGCTCGCTACGGGTCTACGCCCAGCACGAGGGCCGGGGCGCGCCATCGGCGCGGGTCGCCGAGCTCCTTGAACGCGAGCGAGCCGGCGGTTTCATGACGCTGCAGCCGTACGAGGCCTTCGGCGCACGCGTCGCGGCGTCGAAACGCGCCCTGTTGAACCACCTGATCGCGTCCCGTGACGCCGGCCGTGCGGTCGTCGGCTACGGCGCTCCCGGTAAGTCGGTGACGCTCCTGAACTACTGCGGCATCGGGACGGATCTCCTCGACTTCACCGTCGACCGGAACACCTACAAGCAGGGCACCTACATGCCAGGGGTCCGCATCCCGGTGCGACCGGTCGAGGCGATCGACGAGCACCGCCCGGACGAGATCGTGATCCTCCCGTGGAACCTCGAGCGCGAGATCTCCCAGCAACTGGCCCACACCGCCGAGTGGGGCGCGCGGCTGGTGGTGCCGATCCCTCACCCGCGCATCGTGGACGCTGCACGATGAAGGCCGTCATCTTCTGCGGAGGCCTCGGCCTCCGCATGCGCGAAGCCTCGTCCATCGTCCCCAAGCCGATGATCCCGCTCGGAGACCGCCCGCTCCTGTGGCATCTGATGAAGTACTACGCCCACTACGGCGTCACAGACTTCATCCTCTGCGCCGGCTACAAAGCCGAGGTCATCCAGGACTACTTCGAGCGGGCGGATCACGATGCGCGGCGCTGGGTGGTCCACGAGGCCGGCGAGCGGGTCGAGATGTTGACCGGCGACATGAGCGGCTGGAGCATCACGATCGTCGACACGGGAATCGAGACGTCGATCTCCGACCGGCTCGCGGCAGCCGGGGACTACATCGAGGGGGATGACCGGTTCCTCGCGACCTACGGCGACGGTCTCACCGACGCGCACCTTCCGACCATCATCGCGGCGGCGCGGACGGCGGGAACGGACGCGACCGTGATGTGCGCCCGCCCGTCCTACTCCTGCCACATCCTGCGGCTGGGAGCCGACGACGCGTCCGATGTCCCGATGAGCAGCGTGGACTCTCTGGCCAACATGCGCGAGATGGATCTGTGGATCAACGCCGGTTTCCTGGTGTTGCGGCGCGCCGCGCTGGAGGCGATCCATCCAGGCGACGATTTCGCCGAGGGGACCCTCACGCGCCTCGCGCGGGAGGGGCGTCTGACCGCCTATCGCCATGAGGGCTTCTGGAGGGGCGTCGACACGATGCGCGAATGGCAGGGCATGGACGAGATCTTCCGATCCGGACTCGCGCCGTGGGCGGTCTGGCAGCACGCCGGGCCCGACGGACACGTCGCGGGAGACTCGACCGCTCACGGGGCGGTACCGGTCCGCCTCGGTGCAGAGGCTTGAGTTCGCGCCGGCCGTAGGCCGGCCGCTCAGGATCCTCGCGATCGGATGCCACTCGGACGACATCGAGATCGGCTGTGGGGGAACGATCCTCTCGGCCATCGCGGAGCGCGACGATGTGGAGGTCGTGTGGGTCGTCCTGAGCGCTCTCGGGCCCCGGCGGGATGAGGCGGAGCAGGGGGCCGCGGCGATGCTCGAGGGTGCGTCGCATTCCGAGGTCCTGCTGGGCGAGTTCCCCGACGGCTACCTCCCGTATCGCGGGGAGGACGTCAAACGCTTCTTCGAGACCCTGACGCAGGGACCGGCGCCCGACGTGATCTTCACGCACCAGCGGGCGGATCTGCACCAGGATCACCGGCTCGCGTGCGAGCTGACGTGGAACACCTTCCGGGACCACCTCATCCTCGAATATGAGATCCCGAAGTGGGACGGCGATCTCGGGACACCCAACGTATTCGTGCCACTCGCCCGGCCGATCCTCGATCGTAAGCTCGAGATCGTGACGGCGACGTTCGCGAGCCAGCGCAACAAGGGCTGGTTCACGGAAGATCTCTTCACCGGTCTCACCCGCCTCCGCGGCATGGAGTGTCGTTCAGAGAGTGGCCACGCGGAGGCGTTCTTCGGCCGGAAGCTCAGGCTGGACGTCGGATTGAACTGAGACGCGGCCGCCCCTCGGGACCGTCGGTCCCGAGGGGCGGCCGCGCAGTCAGCCGGCGGGGAAGTCGGCCATGACGTCCGCCAGAGTCGCCCCTCGGCGCATGCCGTCCTGGTACACGACCGCGGTTCCGGGGCTCCCGCTCCCGCGGTAGTACCCGTGCCGCAGCAGGAGCTTGCTCGCAACGCCGCCAGAGGTCATGACGGTGGGAACGTCGGTCTGGTCGAACACCACCTTGAAATCCCGCTCGCCCTGGACGCGGTGCCAGATCTTCACGGCGCCGTCGCGGACCCCCCACTTGACGTACATGGCGAAGTCGTTCCACTTGCCGGGGCTCAAGGTCGGGACGATGGTGGTGCGCCGGCCATCGTAGTTGTCGCGATCGCCACCCCGGGTGAGGAGATAGAACTCACCGAACTGCGTGGTGATCTCGAGCGTGGGCGGATAGGGCCAGGTCGTGTGGAACTGGACGAACATGCCGTAGTTCTTCGGATTGACCCAGCCGACGGGGACCATGGTGGACCACGCGTAGTAGTAGGCCTGGCCGGCGCTCTCGTCGCCCTTGTAGCTCCGGTGCACCTCGCAGCGCTCGCCAGCACTCGACGGCTTGTCTCCCGGGCGCACCTCGAAGCGAGCGGCATATCGACCCTGCCGGACCGGGCTCGTCACGATCTGCAGGCGGTCGGACGCGACGCAGTCCACCCCCCATTGGGAGGCGTCGCCCGTCTCCCAGTCGCCGCGGAACGAGGTCAGCCCTCCGATCGGGGACGCAGCGCCCGGCGGGACGTTCGGCGCCGCGGCCCCCGGAACCGGAGGCGCCGCCTTGGGCGCGGGCGTGGTGGTGGTCGTGGGGCGATCCCGCCGCGCACGGGGCGCGTGCGTCAGGACCACATCGTCGACGAGGAACGCGTCGCCCCGGGAGGCCTGCGCCGACGTGACGATGATGTCCAGCTTGCGCCCCCTGCCCCGGGTGGCGAACGGCATCACGAGCTTCGAGAAGCTGCCGGTGAGGCGGCCACGCTTCAGCAAGACCCGCGTCGGTCCTCTCCCGTACTCGACGACCTGCAGCAGGACCGGCTTGCCGACCGAGGTCGCCGCGGCCGCCCGGACGTATGCCGACACGGCGTAGCGGCCCGCCTTTCGCGGGAGATGGAGATTGCGGACGACGTGGATCGAGAATCGCGGGGCCGAACCGGAGGCGGCGACGTGTGCGACCCGCCGCCCGTCGGGCGCCGTGGGGAGGCCGACGGACCGGATCTCGGCGTTGCGCCCGGCGAACGTCTTTGCGGGTGCCTCGAAGGACACGTCGGTCAGCCGCGCATCCGCTCGAGGCGCGTCCCAGAGGGACGCGGCGCCGAACGCGCCGATGGCGAACGCGCCCGCGACGAGGCCGAGGGTTGTTCTCGGTGGGGGCATGGGCACTCCGAATCGCGTGTTGGTCCGGCGGCCAGGGGGGCACCCCGCACCGTCGGCACCCGCCAGGCAGGCGGAGCAGGCCCGGGAGTTAACCCGAGCGGTGGGACGTGTCGCAATGTCTTGACAGTTTCCTGACATCCGGGCTTACGCTTCGTTTGCAGCCGGCCCGTGACCGTGGAACCTCCGCGTGCCTCGGCATCGGAGGTTCATGTAGGATCGGCGCCGCCCTCGCGATGGCTGCCTCTCCGGGTGGCGTCGCCCTGATCCACGGAGGACGAATGAGGACGAGCCGTAAGCGGGCGAGGACCGCGTGTATCGCTTTGGTTGCCCTGCTGGCGACTCTGATCGCCGCCGTGGGAACGGCCGCCGCAGTGCCGGCCACGCAGACCTGGACCGGGGCGGCGGGAGGCCCGACGCCGGATAGCGATGTGACCGGCCTGACGCTGTATCGCGCCAACGGGAGCGTCGTGACGACCGAGGGGATCGCCGGGACGCTGAACTTCACGTTGAACGGCGCGGCGTACGTCGGCTACTGCTCCGATATCGAGCGCCTCTTGAGCGAGCAGACGGAGCCGGTCGATCTGCTCACCCTCGATCCCCCGTCCACCGCGGACCAGCGGGCGGTCGCTTGGATCCTGCTCAACCGGACCCCCGCGGGTCCGCCCACGCCCGAGAGCGAACGAGCCGGTGCCGCGGCGCAGATCGCCGTCTGGATTCTCATCGATCCGCAGATCCGGGCCTCCGCGCCGACGAACGACGCGGCGCTCAACGCCGCTGCCGCCGCCCTCGTCGCGGAGGCACGCGCGGCCACGGCCACGCCGGCCACCCTCGCGCTGTCCGCCCCGACTCCGGCGGCTGGCGCGACGACATCGACCGTCACGATCACGGGCCGTCCCGGTGCCGTCGTGACGCTGGCTGTCGCCAGCGGGACCGGCACCCTCTCCACGAACCAGGTGACGTTGAGCGGAGCCGGGACTGCGACCGTCACCGCCACCGCTGCGGGGGCGGGCGTCATCTCGCTTCGCGCGACCACCGCCGGCGACGGGCAGTTTCTCCAGATCAACCCGACGGACCCCGTCAAGCGGCCCCAGCCGACGGTCGCCGCCAACGGCAGCCAGATCGCCGCGACCGCGCAGATCGCGTTCAGCCCCGCCCAGGTGCCGGCGGCGCCCGGCACGGCGGCACAAACGACGCCGCGGATCTCCGTCAGCAAGACCGCACCCGCTCGGGCCTTCGTCCTGAAGCCCGTCCAGTACCGGATCGTCGTTCGGAACGTCGGCCGAGTCGCGACGCGAAACACGGTGCTGCGTGATCGGATCCCGAGCGGGCTCTCCTTCGTGCGCGCGAGCCGGGCGAGGTCGCTTCAGTCCGGGACGCTGACCTTTCAGCTCGGTCGGATCGCCCCCGGCCAGTCGAAGGTCATCTACGTCTGGCTTCGCGCAGACGCTGACGTCCGCGGCTCGCGCGTGAACGTGGCGACGGCGTCGGCGACCGGGGCGCGGACGGTCCGCGCCAGGGCGACGACGTTGTTCCGAATCATCCCGCGGCGGGTCCAGCCCGCCGTCACCGGCTAGTCACGCGGGGGCCGGCCGGCCGGCGCGCTTCGGCGCCCGGCCGGCTCCTCCCGGGTCTGCGCACCCGGTCGGAGACCTGCACGCCGCATTTCAGCGCGGGCTCGTGCGCGCGCTAGGATCGCGTTTCTCATGATCCCACACCGCATGCTGCCGGCATATGCGGTCGCGCTTGTGGCGACCGCCGGCGCGAGCTTCACACCCGTCGTCTCGTCTGCACAGGCGCTCGACGCACCGCCGGCGCTCACCTCGGCCCCGAGGACGCCGAGTCAGTCGGCAACGTGGCTCTTCACGTGGGGCGCGCCGGCACCGGACGCGGGCTTCGAGCTGACCGGGTATCAGGTCAGCATCGACGGGGGAGCGTGGATCGCCCAACCCACGACCTCCCACGTCGCGACCCTCGCCGAGGGAGCTCACACCTTTCGGGTCCGCGGCGTGCAACGTTTCGTGCAGACCAACCCGCCGACCGCCCCGGAGCCGCAGCCGCCTGACGGGACCCCCGCGTCGATCGCGGTGAGGGTCGATCGCACCGCGCCCACCGTCCTCGCCCGCCTCGACCCGCCGCGACCGAATGGGCTGAATGGCTGGTACCGATCCCTCCGCGTGACGTTCACGTGCCAGGATCCGGGCGGCTCAGGGATCGCGTCGTGCAGTCCCACGGACACCATCGGCGACCGCGGATCCGCCGATCAAGGACGCGACCAGACCCGGACCGGGTCGGCAACCGACAACGTCGGACTCGCCGCGAGTGGCACGTCTCCGCGCTTCGACTTCGACGGCCTCAATCCGACCCCCGGTGCCCCGAAGGTGCCGACCCCCAACGCGCGGGTGGGCGCCCCGCCCACCTTCACGTGGACGGCCGGCTCTGACGGGACGTCCGGACCGGACCGCTACGAGATCCTGCTGTCGTGGAGCGGCCGACCGGAGTTCGCCGCGGCGAGCATCCCTCACGCACCCGGCCGCCGGGAGTTCTCCTCGCCGCAGACGAGTGGACCGGCACCACCCGACGGCGTGAGCGTGACCTGGCGCGTCCGGATCTATGACCGGGCCGGTAACGCCAGCGTGTCGACCGCACGGACCTACCGGGTCGACTCCACGATCCCGCCCGCGCCCGCGATCACCGCGGGACCGTCGGGCCCCACGAACCGGAACGACCCGACCTTCAGCTGGACCGGCGCGCTCGGCGGGTTCGCCTGGTCCGTGACGCAGGCCGGTGCCGAGGCGCCGTCACAGTCGGGCAGCGGCGGGACCAGTGCGACGCTCTCACCGCTCCCCGACGGGGAGTACACCTTCCAGCTCACGCAGACCAGTGACTCCGGCGTCCCGAGCGACGAGGCGACGCGATCGTTCCAGATCGACACGGTCCCGCCCTCTGCACCCCGGATCATCCTGCCGCCTCCGCCGACGAGCAGCACCGCATCACCGGTTGTCGGCTGGGCTGGAGAGGAGGGGGCGTCGTTCCGTTGGCGAGTGTCGAACGCATCGGGTGGCGAGGCGCAGGGTCCGACCGAGACGCCGCTGACAAGCGCCGCGCTCGGACCGTTCGGGGCGGGCGGATACACATTCCGGCTGCAGCAGATCGACCCGGCGGGCAATGTCTCCCCTGCTGCGTCGGAATCGTTCGTCATCACGGGCCCACCCGTCGCCCGGGGGACACCGGCGCGCTTCGCGCTCCCGCGGTCCAACGCCCGTCAACTACGGCCGAAGCTCGGCAGCGTCGTTCGGACCAGGACGCCGCGGCTCGCGTGGCCGAGGGGGCGGGCGGGCACGACGCTCTACAACGTGCAGGTCTTCCGCGTCACCCGCTGGGATGCCGGCCGGGCACCGACACTGAAGAAGGTGCTCAGCGCCTTCCCGAGGGGCACACACCTCGTACTACGCGCCAGCGCGACGCGGGGCGGATCGTGCTACGTCTGGCGCGTCTGGCCCTTCTTGAAGCACCGCTTCACGCCGAAGCCGCTCGGCATCAGCAACTTCTGCCTGGCGAAGCCATCCGTCATCCGCCGGGCGAAGGGAGGGGAAGCAGGGGCGAGGGCGCGTGAAGGGGCGGAGACGAGGCCGGGGACGACCGCGAGCGGCTGACGGTTCCCTGAAGGTCGCCGTGGCCCGGGACACCACGTCACCGACCGGTAGACTCCTCCACCGTGCCATCCGCCATCTCGTTCGCGCGCGGCGCCCCCGCGCCCGAGGCGCTCGCCACGGATCTCGTCGCCGACTGCGCGCGCGCCGCGCTCGAGGCCGACGGCGTCCGCGTGCTCTCGTACGGGACCGGCAACGGCTACCCGCCGCTCCGTGAGGTGCTCGCCGCCGAGCACGGGGTGAGCGCCGACCAGGTGCTGGTGACCAACGGTTCGCTCCAGGGCTTCGTGTTCCTGCTCGAGAGCCTGCTGTCCCCCGGCGACCTGGTCGCGGTCGAGGCCCCCACGTACGACCGTGCCCTCCTCCAGCTGCGCCTGCACGACATGCAGGTCCTGCCGATCGCGGTGGACGACGATGGCATGGACGTGGAGGCGCTCGCGGCCGCATGCGCCGCGGGACGCGTGCCGCGGCTGCTCTACACCATCCCGAACTTCCAGAACCCGTCGGGTGCCACGCTGTCGGCCGAGAGGCGCCGGCGGATGCTCGAGATCGCCGACGAGCACGACATCCTGATCCTGGAGGACGACCCGTACGGCAAGCTCCGGTTCGAGGGCGAGCACCTGCCGGGGCTGTTCGAGCAGGCCGTCCCGGGTCGGGTGATATTCACGTCGTCCTTCTCGAAGACGGTCGCCCCCGGCCTGCGGGTGGGGTACCTGGTCGCGCCGCCGGAGATCGCCGCCACGCTGGCGGGCGCCGCGTCGCGCACCTACATCTCGCCGGCCCTGCTCTCGGAGGCGGCGATCCACCAGCTCATCGTGGGCGGCCACCTGCCCGGCAACATCGCCCGGGTCACGGACCTCATGCGCGTGCGCCGCGACGCGATGATCGAGGGGCTGCGCCACTTTCCCGAGGGCTCGCGCTGCGTGCCCCCCGCCGGCGGCTTCTTCTGCTGGGTCACGCTGCCCGAGGGCGTCTCCGCCGACGACCTCTTCAGCGAGGCCGCCGCGGAGGGGATCGCCTACGTGAAGGGCAGCGACTGCCTGCTCGAGGGCGGCGAGCGCACCCTGCGCCTCGCCTACAGCGGCGTCAGCCCGCAGGAGATCGCCGAGGGCATGGCGCGCCTCGGCGCCGTCTTCCGCAGGGCCGCGGTCCGGGCCTAGCCCGACCCCGCCGTCCCCGCCGCGCGGGGGCCGCCGGAGCGACCCCCGCGCACGGGGTGCTAGCCGAGCATCTCCTTGACCGTCTCGCGCTCCTCCACCAGCTCGGCGTTGGTCGCGGCGATCTTGGACTTCGCGAACTCGTCGTGGTCCCAGCCCTCGCGGACCACCTCGTACGTGCCCGGCGCCGTGGTGCGCACCGGGACGGACGCCCACACGCCCTCGTCGAACCCGTAGGACCCGTCGGAGCGGACGGCGATCGAGTGGATGTCGTCCCCCGGGGTGTGCAGGGAGCGCACGTGGTCGAGGGCCGCGTTGGCCGCCGACGCCGCCGACGACAGGCCGCGGGCCGCGATGATGGCCGCGCCGCGCTTGCCGACGGTGGGTAGGAACTCGTTCTCCAGCCACGCGTCGTCGCCGATCACGTCACGGGCGGGCTTGCCGCCGATGGTGGCATTGGTGAAGTCGGCGAACATCGTCGGCGAGTGGTTGCCGAAGATGATGATGTCGTCCACGTCGGCGACCGGGACGCCGGCCTTCTGCGCGAGCTGCGTCTGGGCCCGGTTCTGATCCAGCCGGGTCATCGCGGTGAAGCGCTCCGGCCCGATGCGGGTCGCCTGGGCGGAGGCGATCATGCAGTTGGTGTTGCACGGGTTGCCCACGACGACCACTCGGGCGTCGTCGCCGGCGACCTCATCGATCGCCGAGCCCTGCTCCACGAAGATCTTGCCGTTGTCCTTGAGCAGGTCCGCGCGCTCCATGCCCGGGCCACGCGGCTTGGAGCCGACCAGGATCACCCAGTCCGCGTCCTTGAACGCCACCCTCGGGTCCCCCGTCAGGACCATGTCCTGGAGGAGGGGGAACGCGCAGTCGTCGAGCTCCATGGCGACGCCCTTCAGCGCCTCCTGGACCTTGTCGATCGGCAGCTCCAGCAGCTGGAGGATCACCGGCTGGTCCTTGCCGAACGCCTCGCCGGCGGCGATGCGGGGCAGGATGCTGTAGCCGATCTGGCCGGCGGCGCCGGTGACGGCGACGCGGAGGGGGGCCGCGCTCACGCAGTCACCTTCAGCTTCTCGATGATGGCATCCGCGACCTCGGAGGTGCCGACGGCGGTGGGGTCGTCGCGGTGGGGCTTCATGTCGTAGGTCACCGAGTCGCCCTCGCGGATCACGTCGGCGATCGCGCCCTCCATGCGGTCCGCGGCCTCGGTCTCCTTGAGGTAGCGGAGCATCATGACGCCGGACAGCATCATGGCGATGGGGTTGACCTTGTTGAGCCCCGCGTACTTGGGGGCGCTCCCGTGGGTGGGCTCGAAGAGCGCCGCGTCGGTGCCGATGTTCGCGCCCGGGGCGACGCCGAGCCCGCCGACCAGGCCGGCTCCGAGGTCGCTGAGGATGTCCCCGTACAGGTTGGGGAGCACGATCACGTCGTACAGCTCGGGCTTCTGCACGAGCTGCATGCACATGTTGTCGACGATCCGCTCCTCGAACTCGATGTCCGGGAACTCCTTCGCCACCTCGGTGGCGACGGCGAGCCACAGGCCGTCGGTGTACTTCATGATGTTGGCCTTGTGCACGGCCGTGACCTTCTGGCGGCCGTACTCCCGCGCGTACTCGAAGGCGTAGCGCACGACGCGCTGGGTGCCCTCCACCGAGATCGGCTTGATCGAGATGCCGGCGTGCGGCTTGATCGTCTTCTCGGCGCTCGGGTCGAGCCTGATGAGCTCCTTGGTGAGCTCGAGCACCTCGGGCGTGTCCTTCTCGAACTCGATGCCCGCGTAGAGATCCTCGGTGTTCTCGCGGACGATCACGAGGTCGATGTCCTCGTACTTGGACCGGACGCCCTCGTAGCTCTTGCAGGGGCGTACGCAGGCGTAGAGGTCGAGGGCCTTCCGAAGAGCGACGTTGACGCTCCGGAAGCCGGTGCCGACCGGCGTGGTGATGGGGCCCTTGATGCCGACCTTGGTGTCCCTGATGGACTCGATCACGGAGTCCGGCAGCGGCGTGCCCGCCGTCTTCATGATGTCGACGCCGGCCTCCTGGACGTCCCACTCGAAGTCCACCCCGGTGGCGTCGAGGACGCGCTTCGTCGCCTCGGCGATCTCAGGTCCGGTGCCGTCGCCCGGGATGAAGGTGACGCGGTGTGCCACGGGTCCGACTCCTCGCGATTCGTTCTCTGACAAGCGGCCGCCCAGGGGCGGCCGCAACCTCGGGGATCATACCGGACGCGCACTTCAGGCCGCGGGCCTCGAGGTCGGGTGCGCCGACCCGCGGCATCGGCGATGCTCGGCGCGTGACGGGCGGCGCCCAACGTGCCACTCCCGGCGGCACCGAGCCGCCCGCGCCGACGTGCGGTTCGTGCGGGAACGTCGCGCCGCCCGGCGCACGCTTCTGCCCGGCGTGCGGCGCGCCGCTCGGCGCGCGAGGGGGGCAGGTGCGGAAAACGGTCACCGTCGTCTTCAGCGATCTGGTCGGGTTCACGCCGCTCGGCGAGACACTCGAGCCCGAGGCGCTGCGGACGGTGATGCACCGCTTCCACGACCTGGCCGTTCGCACCGCCGGCGCGCACGGCGGCCGGGTGGCGGCCTTCGCCGGCGACGCCGTGATGGCCGTCTTCGGCATCCCGGTGTTGCACGAGGACGACGCGCTGCGCGCCGTCCGCGCCGCGATCGACCTCCGGGCGGGGCTGGACGGACTGAATGCCGAGCTCGCCGAAGGCTGGGGCGTGCGGCTCGCGGCGCGCACGGGCGTGAACACCGGCGAGGTGGTCGTCGACGACGGGCCCCTGGGCACCCTCGTGGGCGACGCGGTGAACGTCGCGGCCCGCCTGGAGCAGGCAGCCGCGCCGGGCGAGACGCTGGTGGCCGAGGCCACCCTCCGGCGGGTCCGGGACCACGTCGCGGCCGAGGCCGTGACGCCGCTTCTGCTCAAGGGCAAGCGCGCGCCGGTGGCGGCGTGGCGCCTCACGGGCCTCCCGGACGCCGGAGACCGGCCGGATGGCGCGGAGCGACCGCTGATCGACCGCGTGGACGAGATGGCCGTGCTCCGCGGGGAGCTCGCGCGGGTGCGCGCCGGGGGCACCCCGCGCGCCGTGACACTCGTGGGGCCGCCGGGCATCGGCAAGACACGGATCGCCGAGGCGTTCGCCGCGTCGGCCGCCGGCGCCGCCACCGTCCTGCGGGGCCGCTGCCCGTCGTACGGCGGGGGCCTGACGGTCGCCCCGCTGCAGGAGATCGGCGCGCTCGACGACGCACGGCCCGACGCACCGCTCGACGAGGTCTTCGCCGCAGTCCGCCGCTTCGTGCGGAGGGTGTCCGGCGATGGTCCGCTGGTGGTCCTGCTCGAGGACATCCACTGGGCGGAGCCGACGCTCCTCGACCTCCTCGACCGCGTGTGGGGCGATGCCTCGTCCGGGCCGGCGCTGCTCGTCGCGACCGCGCGGCCCGAGCTCGCCGACCGGCACGCCGGATGGGGCGCGGCCCCCCCACACATGGTCCGCGCCGTCGATGCGCTCGCCGACGCCGACGCCGCGGCGCTCGCGGCGAACTCGCCCGCCGCCCACACCCTCGGCCGTGAGGTGCTCGCCCGGGCGGCTGCCGAGGCCGGCGGCAACCCGCTGTTCGTCGAGCAGATGGTCGCCTTCGTGTCCGAGCGGCCGGATGCGACGGCCCTGCGGCCACCCAGCCTCGAAGCGCTACTCGCCGCACGCGTCGACCAGCTCCCCGCTGATGAACGGCACGTCGCTGAGCGGGCCGCGGTGATCGGGACCCGTTTCGCGCTCGACGCCGTCGGCGCCCTCTTGGACGACGTGCCCGAGGGGGCGCTGGCCGGCTGCGTCGAGCGCCTCGCGCGCCGCGACCTGGTACGCCTGCCGTCGGACCGCGGTGACGCGGACTTCGCCCATGCACTCGTGCGCGACGCCGCATACGACCGCCTGCCGAAGGCGCTCCGGGCGGTTCTCCACGAGCGCCACGCCGGGTGGCTGGAGGGCCGCGCCGGCGCGGGAGCCGACCCCGGCCTCGCCGACGTCGTCGGCCACCACCTCGAGCAGGCCGCGTTGTCGGTGCGCGCCGTCCGTCCCGGCAGCCCGGACGTTGCGCGGCTGGGGCGCCGTGCGGCCGCGCACCTCGCCGCCGCCGGGCGCCGCGCCGCCCGACGGGGCGACGCCGGCGCCGCGGCCAACCTCCTCGGGCGCGCCGCCGGGCTGCTGCCCGGCGGGGACGACGCGCGCCGGGACGTCCTCCACGAGCTCGGCGGCGCACTCGTCGACGCGGGCCGGCTGGAGGAGGCGGACGCCGTGCTGGCGGAATCGGCGTCGGCAGCGGCCGCGGCGGGCGACCGCCGTGTCGCCGCGCGGACCGATCTGCTGCGAGCGCGGTTGTGGGCGCAGCTCGGCCGCATCGAGGCGCGCGACTTCGGCGACGCCGTGTCGTCGGCGCTCGCACGGCTCGATGAGGAGGGCGATGTCGCCGGCGCGGCCCACGCGCATCACCAGCTCAACATGGCGGACTGGTTCCGCGGCCGCTCCGCCGCCCGCCTCGCGGATTTCGAGCGGATCTCCGCAGCGATCCTGGAGGTCGGCGACCCGCGTCTGGAGGGCGACCTGCTCTCGTGGTACTCGGCCGCTGTGGCGTTCGGCCCGACGCCCGTGCGGGAGGCGCTCGGGCGGATCCGACCGCTCATCGCCGCGGCCGAGGCCCAGGGCGTGCGCTGCCCGATGGGCGTGTTCGCGCTCGCGAACCTGAGCGCCATGGACGGCCGGTTCGCCGACGCACGGCGGCTCGCGTCGAAGGCGATGGAGGATCTCGACGACCTGGGCCAGCACCTGATGCGGGGTGCCGGCACGCAGGGGCTCGCATGGATCGAGCTGATGGCCGGCGACCTGGGTGCGGCGGAGGCGGCCCTCCGCAAGGGCCTCGCCGGGATGGAGGCGGTGGGCGACCTCGGCTACGGCTGCACCAATGCCGCGATGCTCGGGCACGTGCTGCTCCTGCAGGGCCGCCCCGAGGAGGCCGCCGTCCAGGCCGAGTCGTCCCGGCGTACCGCCACGGACGACGACTTCTTCACCCAGGCCCTTTGGCGGCGCGTCGCGGCACGGCTCGCCGCGCTGGACGGCGACCGCTCCGGCGCCGCCCTGGCCGAGGAGGCCTCGCGACTGGCGGCAGAGACGGATTGGGGCTGGTTCCGGGCGGGGACGCTCGTCGATCTCGCCGAGGTGCGGTCACTGGAGGGCCGCCGCGGGCCCGCGGCGGCCGTGGGGCGGCAGGCGCTCGCCCTCTACGCGGCCAAGGGAGACCACGTGTCGGCCCGACGGGTGGAGCGGGCCCTCGCCGACCTCGGGCGCGGCCTGCGCTTCCGTCCCCTCTGTTACTGAGCGGTCACTGCAACGGCCACGCCAGCGGGATGATGATCATCGCCACGACGATCATCAGCAGGGAGAGGGGCAGGCCGAGGCGCGCGTAGTCGCCGAAGCGGTAGCCCCCGATCCCGTAGACCATCGTGTTCGTCTGGTAGCCGATCGGCGTCAGGAAGGAGGACGACGCGCCGATCGCGATCGCGATCGCGAATGGTCGCGGGTCGAGCCCGGCGGCCGCGGCGGTGGAGAGCGCCACCGGGAACAGGAGGATGGCCGCCGCGTTGTTGGTGATGAGCTCGGTGAGCACCATCGTCGCCAGGAGCACGCCGAACAGCAGCCCGCGGTCCCCGAAGTCGCCGAACGGCTCGATCAGCACCTGCGACAGGTCGCTTGCCAGGCCGCTCGACTCCATCGCGGCCCCCAGGCCGAACGAGGCGGCGATCAGGACGATCACGTCCAGGTCGATCGCGTCCCGCGCCTCGGTGGGCGACAGGATGCGGAGCGCCACCACGGCGAACGCGGCGAGGAACGCCGCGGGCAGGATGTCCATCACCTCGGTGGTCACCAGCGCGAGCAGCGCGAGGATGATGAGGCCGACGAGCGGCGCCTTCTCCTCCCGCGGCGGGGGGTCCCCGTCGAGGGCCGCGACCACCAGGAAGTCCCTCCGGTCGAGGGCGCGCGGGCGGAACGCCGGCCCCGCCAGCACGAGCAGCACGTCGCCGGCGTGCAGCGGCACGTCCCCGAGCTTGGCGGTGACCCGCTCACCGGCCCGGTGGACCGCGATGACGGCGGCGCCGTACCGGCCGCGGAAGCCAACCTGCTTCAGGGTGCGTCCCGCCAATGCGGAGTTCGGGGCGACGACCGCCTCGAAGAGCCGCCGATCCACCGCCGCCCCCGTCGCCGGGAAATGGCGCTCCTCCGCGGACGCCAGCCCCCGCTTGGCCTGGAGGTCGAGGATGCGCGTGACGTTGCCGGCGAAGGTGAGGCGGTCGCCGGCCGCCAGGATCTCGTCCGGGCGCACCGACGAGATGCGGTTGCCGTCGCGCTCCACCTCCACCAGGTAGACGCCCTGGAGGTTGCGCAGCCCGGCCTCGGCGACCGACCGCCCCGCGACGCCGGGCTCGTCCGTGACCACCAGTTCCAGCGTGAACTCGCGGGCGTCGGCGTCGGCGGTCTCGCTGGGCGACCGGCGCTCGGGCAGCAGCACCGGGACCAGCACGACCATGAGGATCACGGCGAGCACCGCGAAGGGGAGCCCCACCTTCCCGATCTCGAAGAAGCCCATCCCCGGCTGGCCGGCCTCCTCGAGCAGCCCCGACACCACGACGTTGGTCGACGTGCCGATCAGCGTGATCGTGCCCCCGACGATCGCCGCGAAGCTGACGGGCATCAGGTAGCGCGACGGCGACCTTCCGACGCGGCGCGTCCACGACACGACGCCCGGGATCAGCATCGCGACGATCGGGGTGTTGTTCAGGAACGCCGACGCCGCCGCGGTCGGCGCGACGATCCGGGCCAGGGCGCCGCGCTCGGTGGGCTCCCGGCTCGGCCCGGACCGCGGCACGCGCGCGACGATGGCCTCCACCGCCCGGGTCCGGGCGACCGCGGCGGCCAGCACGTAGAGGGCGGCGACGGTCAGGGGAGCCGAGTTGGAGAACCCGGAGAAGGCCTGGTCGGCGTCGATGACGCCGGTGACGAGCAGGAACACGGTGCCGCCCAGCACGGTCACGGCCGGGGGCAGGCGCTCCATCACGAGGATCGCGAGGACCACGAGGAGGACCGCGAGGGTGAGGGCGGCGTCGACGCTCACGGCGGACGATCATGCACTGCGGCCGCGCGGATGGGGACGCGACGACCCCCGTGGGACGACGGATGACCCTCGGGGTGCGGGACCCCCCGTCCGATAGAGTCCGCCGGAGACACCGACCTATCGGAGGGCACGGACATTGCTCAGCCATGACGTCGTCGTCGTCGGCGCAGGCCTCGCCGGCATGCGCGCGGCCATCGCCGCGCACGAGGCAGGGGTGGACGTCGCCCTCGTGACGAAGGTCCATCCGGTGCGCAGCCACTCGGGCGCCGCGCAGGGCGGCATCAACGCCGCGCTGGGCAACCAGACCGACGACAGCCCCGACAACCACACCTTCGACACCGTCAAGGGCGCCGACTACATCGGGGACCAGGACGCCATCGAGATCCTCTGCGAGATGGCGCCGAAGGAGATCATCCAGCTCGAGCACTGGGGCGCGGTCTTCAGCCGGCACGAGACGACCGGCAAGATCGCCCAGCGCCCGTTCGGCGGCGCCGGCTTCCCGCGCACCTGCTTCGCGGCCGACCTGACCGGCCTCGTGATCCTCCACACGCTCTACACGGTGGTCGTGAAGTACGAGATCCCGACGTACGAGGAGTGGTTCGTCACCGAGCTGGTGAAGGACTCGCACGGCGGCTGTTGCGGCGTCGTCGCCTACGACATGGTCCACGGCCAGATCCAGACCATCGGCGCGAAGGCCGTGGTGCTGGCCACAGGCGGGGCCGGGCGGGTGTACCGCCCCTCCACGAACTCCCACAGCTCGACGGGCGACGGGATGGGCCTGGCGCTCACCGCCGGCGTCCCGCTGAAGGACATGGAGTTCATGCAGTTCCACCCCACCACGCTCAACCCGAGCGGCGTGCTGGTGACGGAGGGCGCCCGCGGCGAGGGCGGCTACCTCCTGAACTCCGAGGGCGAGCGCTTCATGAGCAAGTACGCGCCCAACAAGCTCGAGCTCGCCTCCCGCGACGTGGTGTCGCGCTCCGAGGCCACCGAGATCCTCGAGGGGCGCGGCATCAACGGCTCCGTGCTGCTCGACCTGCGCCACCTCGGCCGCGAGAAGATCATGGAGCGGCTGCCGCAGATCCGCGAGCTGGCCATGGCGTTCGCGGGCGTCGACCCGATCGAGGAGCCGATCCCGATCCGGCCCGGCGCCCACTACCACATGGGTGGCGTGCACGTGGACAGCTGGGGCGCCGCCCCGCACATGCCGGGGCTGTTCGCCGCCGGCGAGTGCGCCTGCGTGTCGGTGCACGGCGCCAACCGCCTCGGCGGCAACTCGCTGCTCGAGGCCGTCGTGTACGGCGGGCGCACCCGGGCCGCCCCCCCGCGGGAAACCACCCACGGGTTCAACCGCCGCCCCCCCCGGGCGACCCCGGCCGCCGCCCCCCACCACGAGCGGCAACCGCGCGAGCTGCTCGAGCGCCAGCGCGGGCCGCAGCAGCACGAGCTGCGCGAGGTGCTGGCCGACACGATGCAGGAGAAGGTCGGCGTGTTCCGCAACGAGGCCGACCTGAAGGAGGCGCAGGCGACCGTCGCCGACCTCCGCGAGCGGTTCAAGGGCGTCGTGGTCACCGACAAGGGCCGCACGTTCAACCAGTCGCTCATCCACACGATCGAGACCGGGTACCTCCTCGACCTGGCCGCCACGATGGTGGCCGGCGCCGTGGAGCGCACCGAGAGCCGGGGCGCCCACTCGCGCACCGACTTCCCGGAGCGCGACGACGAGAAGTGGATGAAGCACACGCTGTCCTACCTGGACGACGACGAGATCCGTCTCGACTACTCCGAGGTGACCGTGACCAAGTACGAGCCCCAGGTGAGGTCCTACTAGTGAGCGTTACCTCTCTCGACATCTTCCGCCTCCAGCCCGACGTCTCCGAGGAGGCGTACCGGCAGACGTTCGAGCTGGAGCACGAGGGCGACATCACGCTCCTCGACGCGATCCTCCGCCTCCAGGACGAGCAGGACGGCACGCTGGCGGTCCGCTATTCATGCCGGTCCGCGATCTGCGGCTCCTGCGCCTGCCGCGCCAACGGCAAGACGGTGCTCGCCTGCATGAGCCAGGTGGAGGACGTCAAGGAGGAGTTCGGGACCGACACCATCCAGGTGGACCCGATCGGCAACTTCCGGCCGCTGAAGGACCTGATCGTCGACCTGGACCCGTTCTGGGACAAGTTCAAGGCGGTGAAGCCGTACCTCATCCCGGACGGTCCCGCGCCCGAGCGCGAGCGCATCGTGTCCAAGGAGGACATGCAGAAGCTGTTCCGCGAGAGCGCCTGCATCCTGTGCGCCGCCTGCTACTCCGAGTGCAACTCGCTGGCCGCCGACCCCGACTTCGTGGGGCCGGCCGCGCTGGCGTGGGGCTACCGCTTCGCCGGGGACGTCCGCGACGGCCAGCGCAAGCAGCGGGCCAAGCTCTACACCGGCGAGCACGGGGTGTGGGACTGCACCCGCTGCATGTACTGCAACGAGCGGTGCCCGAAGGGCGTCAACCCGCGTGACGCCATCGAGAAGCTCGGCGGCATCGCGTTCCAGGAGGGCCGCTCCCTCCAGGACGGCGGGGCCCGGCACGCCAAGGCGTTCCTCGTGTCGATGCGGACCGGCGGCAAGCTCAACGAGACGCTGCTCGTGCCGCTCACGAACCCCGTGAAGGCGCCGTTCGACCTGCCGTTCGCGCTGAAGATGATCCGGCACGGCAAGGCGCCGTCGCCCATCCCGCACAAGATCAAGAAGCTGGGCGAGGTCAAGACCCTGATGAAGAACGTCAAGGAGACCATCTAGTGGCGACGCAGTTCGCGTACTACCCCGGCTGCATCGCCGAGTTCAGCTCCAAGGAGCTCGACAAGACCACGAAGGCGCTCGCGCCGCTCCTGGACGTCGAGCTGCTGCCGATGCCCGCCGCCACCTGCTGCGGCGCCGGCGACATCGCCGAGGCCAAGCCCAACCTGTACCTCACGCTCAACGTCCGGATCCTCAGCCAGGCCGAGGAGATGGGCGTCGACATCCTCACGATCTGCAACGTCTGCACGCTGAACCTGCGGCGGGCGAACAAGATGGTGAAGGAGGACGCCCGGCTGCTGGAGCAGGTCAACGAGGAGCTGGTGAAGGCCGGCGCCCGTCCGTACGAGGGCACCAAGGAGGTCACGCACCTCCTGTGGTACCTCGCGACCGAGGAGGGCCTGTCCCTGCTCGAGAAGCAGGGACCGCGCGGCCTGAACGGCCTGCGTGTGGCGCCGTACTACGGCTGCCAGTTGCTCCGGCCGTCGTCGGTGATGGGCTTCGAGGATCCCGACAAGCCCCAGTCGCTGGAGCGCCTCATCACCGCCCTCGGCGGCGAGGTGGCCGACTACGAGGCGAAGTCCAAGTGCTGCGGCTTCCCGATCATCCTCGCCCGCGAGCAGGTGGCCCTGAAGGAGTCGCACGTCGCCCTGTCGCAGAGCCGCGACGCCGGCGCCGACTGCATGGTCACGCCATGCCCGCTCTGCCACCTGGCGATGGACGCGTACCAGCGCAAGGCCGAGGTCGCGAACGCGACCGAGTACAACATGCCGGTGCTGCACCTGCCGCAGCTCATCGGCCTGGCGCTCGGGATCGACAACGAGACGATGGACTTCAAGCGCCACCTGGTCCCGGTCGACCGGGTGCTGGAGACCGTCGGGGCGTAGCGCGGCCGGTCACCGCCCTCCGGGGCCGGCGGGGAGCGATCCCCGCCGGCCCTTTGTCGTTCCGCGCGAGGTCAGGGGATCGGCGGGGAACGCGCCGATGTGCCTCCGTGAGCACCGCCCGTCTCCAGACCGCCCGCCGGCCGCCTGGCTCGAGCTCCGCGCCCACCTGGCGCCGTCGCCGACGCAGGGGGAATCGCTGCGATCAATCCAGCTGACGGCCTCATCATCGCCGTCGATCGCGAGCTCCGCACCGATCCGGGGCTTCCGGCCGGGTCGCCCGCCCGGGGCTATTCTGGACCGGTGACGCTCTACGAGGCCCCCGACTGCTGGAAGTGCGTGGAGGTCAAGGCAGCGCTCGATGCACTCGGCGTCCCTTACGAGGCGGTGGTCGTGCGCGGGAACCCGCGCGCCCGGGCGGCGCTGGTCGCCGCGCAGGGGGAGCCGCCGCAGGTGCCGATGATCGTGGACGGCGACGTCGCGGTCTGGGATCGGCGGCGGATCCTCGCCTACGTGGCCGAGACCTACGGCGACGGACCGCCCGGTGGTGGCCCCTCCTACCGTGACATGCCGTCGTTCGTCGGCGGGACCTGCCGCGTCGACGGGGGCGCCTGCTGACCGCCCGGCCGGTGGCGGGCTCCCGGCGACCTATCATCGGCACGTGACCCGGATCCTCCCCCTCACCGCGGCGACACGCCACGAGCTCCCGGCACCGTGCGTGAGCTGCGTCTTCTGGCAGCACGACCGGATCGTCACGGACGAGGGGCGCAAGGAGGCGTGGAGCAAGGCACAGGGGGGCGAGCACGGCTCGTTCGGCCGCGTGCTCAGCGACGACTCCGGCTTCCGGGGGATGATCCAGTACGGCCCATCCAACCGGTTCCCCCGCGCGCTCGCCCTGCCCGCCGGCCCGCCCGACCCGCGAGGCGCGCTCGTGACCTGCGTGTTCCTGGAGGGCGACGACCCCGTCGGGATGGGGGAGCGCCTCCTGCTGGAGGCACTCGCCGACCTGAAGGGCCGCGGGATGCGGGCGGTGGAGGCGTTCGCCCTCGGCTACCCCGACGACGTGCCCATCGCCGACCGGTTCGTGGGGCACCACACCCTCTTCGACCGTGACTTTCTCGCCGCACTCGGGTTCGCCCGCGTGCGGACCCGCGGGCAGGTGTCGCTTATGCGGCTCGAGTTGGGCGGTCTGCAGCCCGCCACCGGCGTCCTCGGCCGCGTCGCCGCCGCCCTGCGGCTCCCCGCCGAGCGGGGCCCCTCGCCGGCCTGAGGCCGTCGGCCGGGATGCGGACCCCCGCCACGCGCGTCCGCCGCGCCGCCGCGACGACGACGCTGCTCGCGGCCGCCGCGCTCGCCCTCCCGGCCGCGGCCGCCACACGCGACGGCGTGCTCACCGACCTGGAGCGCTCCGACGTACACGCCGTGACGGCGCAGCTCGGGCCGCGGGCCGCGGCGGCACGCGCTGAGCTGGGAAACGTCGCCACCGAGCTGGAGGAGGTCGGTCGACCCGTGAAGGTCGCAGTCGTCGCCGGCCGCGGCGACACCCGCCGCCTCCTCGCCTATGCGCGCCACCTTCGCGACGAGCTGGGGTACGAGGGGACCGTCGTCCTCACGACGCCCGGCGGGGGCACCGCCGCGGCCGGACCGTCCTCCACCGCGGAGGTGACCACCCGGCTCCGCCGCGCACGCGTCGGGCGGATCCCCGACCCCGTCCAGCGGCTCGTCTCGGCCGCCGAAGTCACGGCCGTCCCCCGGCACGGCAACAGCGGAACCAGCACCGCACTGCCCCTCCTCGGCATCGCGGTGCTCGGCGGGGCGTGGGCGGTGAGCATCGGCACGGGGCGACGGGCCCGTCGAAGCCGGCAGGAATTGGCGGAGCGGCGCGCCGCCATGCGCGTGCACCTCGACACGCTGCGGGCGCGGGCGGCGACCCTCGCTCGCAGCGGCGAACTCTCGGACGCCGCACGCCCCCAGGTCCAAGCGGCGCTCGGCAGCTACGCCGACGGCGTCACGGCGCTGCAGGAGGCTGCGAGCGCAGACGAGGTCATCGTCCTCGGGCCCACGGTCGCCGCCGGCATGGCGGCGGTCACCGCCGTCGGCCGCGACGTCGGCGAGGAGTGGGCCCTCTCCGGGAGCCGCTTCGGCGGCCTCTGCAGCGCCGACCCCGCCCACGGCCCGCCTGCGGGCGACGGTCCCCTCGTCCCGGGCGGGCCGCCCGTGCCGATGTGCGCCACGTGCCTGGGGCTCGCGGAGCGGGGCGAGACGGTGCCGGTGAGGATGGTGTCGGCGGATGGCCGGCCCGTGCCGTTCACCGAGGTGGAGGACCTCCCGGCGCCGAACGCGGGGCCGCCGCCGCCTCGTGAAATCAGAGCCAGCCCTTCGTGACGAGGGACTCGGCGATCTGCACGGCGTTGGTGGCCGCGCCCTTGCGCAGGTTGTCGCTCGAGATCCAGAGGGCCAGCCCGCGGTCGTGCGAGGCGTCCTCGCGGATGCGGCCGACCAGCACGTCGTCGCGGCCCGCCGCCTCGCGCGGGAGCGGGTAGCGGTTCAGCTGGGGCTCGTCCACCAGCACCACCCCGGGGGCGCCCATGAGCAGCCGGCGCGCGTCCTCGGCGGTGATCTTGTCGGTCGTCTCGATCTGGACGGACTGCGAGTGGGCGTACAGCACCGGCACGCGCACGCACGTGGCGCTCACCCGCAGGTCGGGCATCCCGAGCATCTTGCGCGTCTCGGCCGCCACCTTGCGCTCCTCGCCGGTGTAGCCGCTCTCGTCGAACACGTCGATGTGCGGCAGCACGTTGAACGCGATGGGGTGCGGGTACACCGACGGGTCCGGCTCGTCGCCCGCCAGGAAGCCGGCGGCCTGCGACGTGAGCTCCTCGACGGCCGCGGCGCCGGTGCCGCTCACCGACTGGTAGCTCGACACGATCACGCGCTCCAGGCCCACCGCGTCGCGGATCGGCTTGAGGGCCACCACCAACGGCGCCGCGACGCAGTTCGGGTTCGCGACGATGCCGCTGTGCGACTCGAGGTCGGCCTCGTTCACCTCCGGGACCACCAGCGGCACGGCAGCGTCCATCCGGTAGGCGCTCGAGTTGTCGATCACCACGGCGCCGGCCTCGACGGCCGCCGGGGCGAACTCGCGCGACCGCGTGGCGCCCGCCGAGAAGAGGGCGATCTGGATGCCCTCGAACGACTCGGCCGTCAGCTCCTGCACCGTCCGCGGCTGCCCCAGGTAGTCCAGCTCGCGGCCGGCGCTGCGGGACGAGGCGAGCGGGCGGAGCTCGGTGACGGGGAAGCCGCGCTCCTCCAGCACCCGCAGCATCACCCCGCCGACGGCGCCGGTGGCGCCCACCACGGCGACGTTAAACATCGGCGCGGCGCGCGGCCTCGCCCGCCAGATCGAACGCGTCGTGGAGGGCCCGCACGGCCCGCTCCACCTCGCGCCGGTCGATCACGACCGTGATGCGGATGGTGCTGGTGTCGATCATCTGGAGGTTGATCCCCTGCTCGGACAGGACGCGGAACATCTTCGCGGCGATGCCCGGCTCGGACTTCATACCGGCGCCGACGAGCGTGACCTTGCCGATCTGGTCGTCGCTCGTGAGCTCACGGTAGCCCAGTTCGTCGCGGGTGCTCTCCAGGGTGTCCAGCGCGAGCCGCAGCTCGTCGAGCGGGACCGTGAACGACAGGTCGGCGGCCTCGGCGCTCTGGTTCTGGATGATCGTGTCCACGTTCACGCCCCGGTCGGCGAGGGCCGTGAAGATCCGGGCGGCGACGCCAGGGCGGTTCTGGACCCCCGCGATCGTGATCTTGGCCTCGTCGGTGCGATGGGCGAGCCCGGTGACGATCGCCTTCTCCATCAAGGGGGTCTCCTCCGTGATCCAGGTGCCCTCCTCGGGGGAGAAGGACGAACGTACGTGCAGGGGGACGCGATGCCGGCGGGCGAACTCGACCGAGCGCAGCGCGAGGACCTTGGAGCCCATCGCCGCCATCTCCAGCATCTCCTCGTGGCTCACCCGCGGCAGCTTCACCGCGCCCGGCTCGATGCGGGGGTCGGCGGTGAACACGCCGGTGACGTCGGTGTAGATCTCGCAGACGTCGGCCTCCAGCGCCGCGGCCAGCGCGACGGCGGTGGTGTCCGACCCGCCGCGGCCCAGCGTCGTGACGTTGTGGTTGTCGGCCGACACGCCCTGGAACCCGGCCACCAGGGCGATGTTGCCCCCGTCGATGGCGGCGCGCAGGCGGTCGGCGCGGATCTCCAGGATCTTCGCCTTCATGTGCGAGTCGTCGGTGAGGATCCCGGCCTGCGACCCGGTGAACGAGATCGCGTCGTGGCCGAGGTCGTGGAGCGCCATCGCCATCAGGGCGCAGGAGATGCGCTCGCCGGTCGACAGCAGCATGTCCATCTCACGGGGGTCGGGGCGGTCCGAGATCTCGTAGGCGAGGTCCACCAGGCCATCGGTGGTCTTGCCGCGCGCCGACACGACGGCCAGGACGTCGTCGCCGCCCTCCCTGGCCGCGGCGATGCGGTTCGCCACGTTCCTGATCTTGTCCGCGTCGGCGACCGAGCTGCCGCCGAACTTCATGGTCCTGAGGCCGATGGCCGTCCCTCCTCGCGCTGGTCGTGAACCAGCGGAGGATAACCAGCCTGACCTTTCGAGCAGTCCCAGCAGGGAGGCGACCATCAGGACGGGCGGGCCGACGCCCACGGGCCCCCGGATCGCCGAGGATGACCCGTTCCCGCATGCCCGGCCTCCTCGCGCGCCCGCGTGCGCCGATGCAAGAGGTTCGTGAGTTCCGCGGGTCCTCCTCGCCGGGACCCCCCGGGCGGGGTAGGTGAGGACCATGAGAATCCATCGAAGTCTCGCCATCCCGCTGGCCCTCGCCCTGGCGGGGATCCCCGTCGCCGCCCAGGCGGCGGCCAACCCGTACACCGCCGCCGGCGTCTGCGGCGCCGGGTTCACGCCCATCGACCGCCATCCCCTCTTCGCGACCGCGCCCTACGACGGGGCCCGGGTCCACCTGGCCACCATCGTGCTCACCTACAACGGCGCGACCGGCCAGAACTGCGTCGTCACCCTGAAGGCGCGGCGCCTCGGCAAGCCCGACCACGTGTACGCCGAGGTGCGCACGCGCCCCGCCGCGCCCGGCAACTCCGACGGCGACGCCGGCACGTTCGGGTACTTCGCCGGCCCCACCTACGTGTACGCACCTGGGAAGAAGGTGCGCTGGGGCGGCGGCACCATCCAGCGCCTGCCGCGCTACGAGGTGCCGACGTTCGTGAACTCCGCCTGGCTCAGCGGATGGGGTCACGGGGGCTGAGGCGGGTCAGAGCTCCCGGCGTCCGAGGAGCGCGCGGCCGAGCGTGAGCTCGTCCGCGTGCTCCAGGTCGGCCCCCACGGGGAGGCCGCTGGCGAGCCGCGTCACCCGGACCCGGCCGCGGACGAGGTCGGCGAGGTGCAGCGCCGTCGCCTCGCCCGACATGGTGGGGTTGGTGGCGATCACCAGCTCCACCACGCCGTCGGCCGCGATCCGGTCCACCAGCTCCCGGATGCGTAGGTCCTCCGGGTCGACCCCGTCGATCGGCGACAGCGCCCCGCCGAGCACGTGGTAGCGGCCCCGGTACTCGTTGGTCCGCTCGATCGGGAGGATCGCCGACGGCTCCTCGACCGCGCACAGGATGGAGGGGTCGCGGCGGGGGTCGGCGCAGATCGGGCACAGGTCGTCCTCGGCGAAGCTGAAGCACACCGAGCACGGGCGCAGCCGCTCGGTCATCTCGGCGATGGCCTCCGAGAGCCCGCGCGAGCGCTCGGGCGGGGCCTTCATCATGTGGAAGGCCAGCCGCTGCGCGCTGCGCGGGCCGATGCCGGGCAGGCGCGCCAGCTCCGCCACGAGCCGCTCGATGGTGGGCGTCAGCACCCGGACGGTCCGCGGGGCCTAGAGGCCGGGGAGCCCCAGGCCGGAGAGGCCGCCCGCCACCGAGCCGAGACGGTCCTGGGCGAGCTGCTGCGCCGCACGCATCGCCTCGTTGACGGCGGCCACGATGACGTCCTGGAGCATCTCGACGTCCTCCGGGTCGACCGCCTCCGGGTCGATGACGACCTCCAACAGCTCCAGCCCGCCGCTCACGCGGGCCGTGACGGCGCCGCCGCCGGCCGAGGCCGTGACCGACTCCTGCTGGAGCTCGGCCTGCACGCGGGCCATGTCCTCCTGCATCTTCTGCATCTGCTTGAGCATCTTCTGGGGGTTCATCCCCTGGGCCATCGTGATCCTCTCCCTGGTCGGGCTGGCTAGCCGCTCTCCTCGACGGCCCGGAACATCGCTTTGAACTCCTCGAGCAGCGCCTCGTCGTCGAGCGGGGGGGCCTCGGGGCCCGGGTCCTCATCCTGCCCGGCCTCGGCCGCGCCGGCGACGAAGGTGACGTCCATGGTGCGTCCCGCGACGGACGTCACGGCAGCGCGCACCCGCTCCCGGTTGTCGCGGGTGCCCAGCATGCTCGCGCGCATGGGGCTCGTGACCGTGACCTCGATCGAGCCGTCGTCGACGCGGGCGGGGCGCGAGCCGTCCAGGAAGCCCCGCGTCGACGGGGCCTCGCGCTCGACCACGTCCAGGATCTGGCTCCACAGGCGCGTGAGGTGCTCCAGGTCGGCGGGCGCGGGCTCCGCGGCCGGCGCCGCCGGGGGCGTCGGCGGGGGCTCCTGCGCCGGGGCGAGGTCGGGCTCGGCCGGCGGGGCCTGCTCCACCGGGGCCGGGGCGCCGCCGCCGGCCGCGGCGGGCGGCGGGGGCGCGGGCCGGGGCCCGGGGGCGGGCGGGGGGGGCGGCGGCTGGGCGGCGGCCGCCA
>OEIU01000611.1_pt1 | contig 31395 bp, 32 predicted proteins | sample 1539221 | NCBI WGS metagenome assembly OEIU01 (sample SAMN03792071, study PRJEB22550) | activated sludge metagenome | feature: wastewater treatment plant; material: activated sludge; isolation source: Wastewater treatment plant of a petroleum refinery complex | place: Argentina: Zarate | collected...
TTTTCCATTTAAATAGACAGAGATTGATTGAGGGGCAAGGGGACCGCGATCAATACCTTCCCGGCTTCAATCCCCCTGTTCGTCTACGCCGCCCGCCACACGGTTCAGAAGACGCGCCAGCACGAACAGCAGGTCGGAGAGCCGATTCAGATACTGAAGTACCGACGCATTGACTGGCTGTTGCTCGCCCAACGCGACGGCGTATCGCTCGGCACGTCGGCATACCGTACGCGCCACATGTGCTTGCGCTGCAGCCAACGATCCGCCGGGAAGGATGAACTCTTCCAAGCGCGGCAGCCTCGCATTGGCATGCTTCAACCACTCGTCTAGTGCTGCGACGCGCTCCGCCTTCAGCAACTCATAACCGGGGATGCTGAGTTCACCTCCCATGTCCAGCAGATCCTGCTGAACCGTGCGCAGCAATTCCGGTGTTCGAAGATCCTCGTCGCCGGTCACGCCAATGGCCAGCAACATACCCACGGCAGAGTTAAGTTCGTCTACTTCGCCCATGGTCATGACGCGCGGTGCCGTCTTGCTCAATCGACTGCCATCGCCTAGCCCGGTGGTTCCGCTGTCGCCCGTTCGGGTGACGATAGTAGAGAGTCGATTTGCCATGTGATCTCTCAACAATTATGGTTGGGTAATTCGGTCAATCTGGCGTTGCGGTGCCGCGAAGGGCGTCTGCGTACGCCGCGTAGACCGTCGCGATGTTTAGGATCGCCGCGCGTTTGGCCTCGTTCAATTCGCCGATCGGCCGCGCGGGCTCGCCGCCCCATACCTGCCCGCCGGTCAGGTGCTGACCAGGCTCGGTGACGGTGCCACCGGCCACGAAAGTGTCATCGTCGATGGTCGTGCCGGGGGCGATGCGACTGCCGATTCCGACGAGGCATCGCGCGCCAACCGCACACTCCAACAATCGTACGTTGTGCCCTATCGTCGTCTTTTCGCCCAGAGACATTCCAAGTCGTCCAGCCCTCAGGACCGAGTTGTCCTGCACGTTGCAGAGCCTGCCGAGCTGGATGGCTCCCTCTCGCCCGTCAAGGCGGGATCCGAACCACACGCTGGCACCGTCGGCCAGGTGTACCGTGCCAGCGAGCTGGCAGGTGCTCGCGACGAAGGCATTCGGCGCGGCAACCGTAGCGAGTGGTTGGCAGAGCCACGCCACGTCGGCAGCTACATTGCGTGCTCGCTGCAACTCAGCTCTCGACTGCCGCTCGTCCGTACTTAGCGGGCGGACTGGTTTGGCTGGCCGGCCCGCGTACAACATGCCGGACTCCAGGGTGCTTCGCGGATAGACGATGCTGCCCGCCTCGATCACGCTGCATGCACCCACCACCGCGCCATCGAGGACCACCGCTTCCTTCTCGACGACTACATCGTCTTCCACGGTGCAGGCGTGCACGACCGCGTCGGTGCCAATGACCACCCGGTTGCCGATCAAAGTCGGGTAGACCGCGTGAGCGATGTGGATCGTCGCGCCACGCCCCATGTGCAGGGCATCGCCAACACGCACGAAGTGACCGTCCGCGCGGATGACCGAACCGGCGCCCAGCCACACGCCGTGGCCCAGGGTGACGCGGCCCACGACAGCATGACCAGGCAGCGCTGCGACAGGTTTCGATGCGAGCGCGGGGTGAGTCCCCTCGTACGCGATCAGATTGAGCACATCGGTCATTTCACGATACCGGCGGGGTATCACCAGCGCGCCATCGGCGCTCGGCCTCATCCCAGGCTGCCAGCGCCTGTAGATCCGGGACCCAGGCGAGCCCGGACTTTGCGTCCGACGACATGGGCTCGCCGCTGACCAGCACGTCCAGCAACGCTGGCGTACCCTCTTTAAGTGCGGCCAGTGCACGCTCGATCGCCATCGGCAGGTCTTCGGTCTTCTCGACCCGCTCGCCATGCGCGCCGAAGGCGCGTGCCATCGCGGCATGGTCAGCGTGCTGCAGGCGCGTCCCAACCACCTTGCCGTGCGTGGTCGTCTGGTCATGCACCTCGATCTGCCAGGCGCCATTGTTAGCCACCACCACCAGCACCGGCACGCGGTGGCGCACGGCGGTATCAATTTCCATTGCGTTGAAGCCAAAGGCGCCGTCCCCGGTCAGTACGGCTACCGTGCGTTGGGGGCGAGCCAGCGCGGCACCGATGCCAAATGGCGTGCCCACGCCGATGCAACCCAGCGGGCCCGGATCCAAATACGTGCTGCACCGAATTCCTACCCGCGCGAAGGCGAGGAAGTCCCCGCCGTCGGCGACGACGATGGCGTCACCTCCGATCGCCCGCTGTACTTCAGCCAGCAGGCGATTCGGGTGCATGCGGCCGTCTGTCCCATCGGCGGCCGTGGCCATGCTGGATGCGAGTTTGGCGGATCGATCGGCATGCCCAATGCACAGACGATCGCGCCAGGCGCGGTCCACCGACGGCTGACGACCTTGGCCGGCCGCGACCAATGCCCGCAGGGCCTGTCGTGGCGAAGCCAGCAGCTCTGCTTCGCCTCGGCGGTTGTCTCGCAATTCCTTTGCGTTGTCGGCAATCCTGACCCAACGCGCAGCACCAAATACAGCGGGCGAACCGTAAGCCAACTGGAAATCCAGTTTCCGCCCGATGGTGACTACCAGATCCGAGTCGCCCATGACCGAGCCGCGCATCGCGTTCACCAACGCCGGATGATCATCAGGCAGGATCCCCTTGCATTCGCCGGTATCCAGGAACACCGCCCCGGTGGCCAACAGGAACTCCTCGAGTTCTGTCCGGGCGCCGCGTGCGCCTCGGCCGCCGATGACGAGCGGTCGACGAGCCTGCCAGATCAGATCCGCCGCGTGGTCCACAGCGGCCGGATCGGCTTGAATCTCGATACCTCTGTCCCGGCGGGAGTGGTCGTCCGATTGCACAACCGCGGGCACATCAGCACGCAAAGTATCTGTAGGGAAGTCGAGGAAAGCGGGCCCTGGCTCGCCGCCGAGACCGCCCATGGCCATAGCCCATGCTTCAGCCAACGCGCGGGGCACCTGCGCCGCGTCGTGCACGGTGCAGGCAAAGCGTGTGATGCCCTTCACCATGCTGACGTGGTCAAGATCCTGCAAAGCACCGCGATTCAGTTGGGGCCTGGGAGGTACACCCGAAAGCACCAACACCGAAGCACGTGAGACATGGGCGTTGGCGATGCCCGTCAGCGCGTTGGTCACTCCCGGCCCAGCGGTCACGAGGGCAACACCCGGCTTGCCGCTGAGCTCGCCGTAGGCGTGTGCCATGTAAACCGCAGCCCGCTCATCGCGTACATCGACGATGCGTATACCCTCAGCATCCAGACGCATCCAGATCGGCATGATGTGCCCGCCGCACAGGCCGAACACGCAGTCGACGCCGCGTGCCTTGAGCTTGCGTGCGATTACTGCAGCGGCGCTGTTCAAGCCAATGGCAGGCGGGCTCATCGTCACGACTTCGTTGGCATTCGTCAGTTACTTGGCGATGCCGCTGCTGAATTCACTATTGGCAATCTGGCAATCGCCTCCGCATCGGCTCGTCGGTTCACCGTGCGCGCCAGAGCCTGCAAGAGGTCGGCCAGTCGGTTGACGTACGGCAGGCGATTCGATCCTGAGGCTGCGTCTGGGTCGCCCTCCACAAGACGTACGAGTTCGCGCTCAAGAGTTCGACACGTGGCGCGTGCCTTGAAGCAGAGCGCGGCGGGCATCGTCCCACGCGGCAATACGATGCCTGCTGCCACCGGCAATTCCGCGACCCACCGGCTGATCTCCTTCTCCACACGCTGAAGTGCCGCAGACGGCAGGACAACGCTGCCGGGGGTCGAAAGCTCGACGCTCAAAGCCACAAGATCTTCCTGCGCTTCCGACAACACCTGGCGGAGGTCGGAGCCGCAATCCGAGGCTATCGCCATTCCGATGAGGCAGTTCACCTCGTCAACGATGCCGATTGCTTCGATGTACGGACTGTTCTTTTCGACCCGTGTACCCCCGGCCAATGACGTCATGCCGTGGTCACTACGGTGGTCACCCATGCCAGTGTTGCCTCTGCCCATGTCATTCCTCCTGTGAAAATTGGATCGACGCTCAACCAATCCAGCCCGCGTGCCGAAGGATCCGGAGCAGGGCCTCGCCCGATAGGCGTCCGGCGACCTGCCGGCAGTAGCCCTCGTACTTTTCGCACCGAGAGGCGTCGAGCCTGTGCAGAGCGAGATAGCGATGCAGCGCCAACTTGTCGTGTCCTTTTTGCACGCTGTCGGCAAGCAGCCGTTCAGCCGACTCCGTGCTCGACTCGCGGCGTACTGACGATTTGAGTTGGCGGACCTCGACGCGCGACAGCATGTTGGCTTACGACAGGGTCCGGCCCGTGATGCTCAAAACACAGGGGTCTCGCGATAGGTGCCCCAAAGACCCTTGAGTTTTTCGACCAGGTCGCCCATCGTGGCGCCGGCCTTCACCAGTTCGATCGTCAGCGGCATCATGTTCTGGCTCTCGTCCTTGGCAACCTCGACGAGCTGATCAAGCATCGCCTGCACCTTGGCTTCGTCGCGCTCTGCGCGCACGCGCTTCGTACGCGCGACCTGGCGGTCGGCGGTCGTGTGGTCGTACGGGTGGATTTCGATCTTGACGTTGCTTTCGTCCTCGACGAAGCGGTTGACGCCGATCACCGGCTTTTCGCCAGATTGCTTGCGCAGCGCGGTCTCGTAGGCGAAGTCCGCGATTTGCTTCTGGAACCAGCCCTGCTCGATGAGCTTGATCGCGCCGCCGCGCTCATCCACTTCCTTAAGGATCTCGAAGATCTTCTTCTCGTACTCGGTGGTTAACGCCTCGACGTAGTAACTGCCGCCCAGCGGATCGATCACCTGCGTGACGTTGGTCTCTTCGGCGATGACCTGCTGCGTCCGCAGCGCCATCTTCATCGCGTCTTCCGTCGGGATCGCGAAGGCTTCGTCGTAACCGTTGGTGTGCAGACTTTGCGCGCCCCCCAGCACCGCCGACAGCGCCTGAAGCGAAGTGCGGATGACGTTGACCATGTACTGAGGCTTGGTCAGCGTGGCGGCGGCGGTCTGGCAATGGAAACGCAGCCGCATCGACTCTGGGTTCTTTGCGCCGAAGCGGTCCTTCATGATCTTCGCGTAGCAGCGGCGCAGCGCGCGGAACTTAGCGACCTCCTCGAAGAAATCGCCCTGGCTGACGAAGAAAAACGCCAGTCGCGGCGCAAACTCGTCGACGTGCAGGCCGGTCTTGGTCACCTCCTCGACGTAGGCCACCAGGTTGGCCAGCGTGAAGGCCGCTTCCTGCAAGGGCGAGGAGCCTGCCTCGCTGATGTGGTAACCCGAAATGTTGATCGGGTTGTCGCGCTTCATGTTCTTCGCGCTGTAGGTGATGATGTCGCGCACGATGCGCACCGACGGCGCGATCGGGTAGATGTACTCCTTCTGCGCCATGTACTCCTTCAAGATGTCGGCCTGCACCGTGCCTGAAAGTTTGTTCAGGTCGTAGCCGCGCTTTTCGGCCAGCGCAACATAGAACGCCAGCATGATCCAGGCGCTGGGGTTGATCGTGAACGACACCGAGATCTTCTCGAGGTCGATACCATCGAGTAGGGCCTCCATGTCGGCCAGCGTGTCGATTGCCACGCCTTCGCGGCCGACTTCGCCGTCCGACATCGGATGGTCGCTGTCGTAGCCCATCAGTGTGGGCATATCGAAGTCGGTGCTGATGCCAGTCTGGCCTTGCGCGATCAGGTACTTGAAGCGCTTGTTGGTGTCCTCGCCGGTGCCGAAGCCAGCGATCTGGCGCATCGTCCAGTTGCGGCTGCGGTACATCGTCGGGTACGGGCCGCGAGTGAAGGGGTAACGGCCCGGCAGGCCGATGTCCTCCAGCGGTGTGTCCGCGATGTCGGCGGCGGTGTAGGTGCGCTGCACCGGGAAGTCGCCGATGGTGTGGAACTGCTCCTTTCGCTCGGGCTGCTTCTTCAGGAAGCCAGCGACTTCATTGGATTCCCAGTCCTTGCGGTCCGACTGGAGTTGGGTCAGCTTCGTCGGGTCAAGCCAAGTCATTGGAATACTCCTTGCGGATCGTTTTGATGATGAGTTCGCGTGCAGCGGTGTACGGGTCCGAGGCACGTTCGGCCAGGTTGTCTGCGAGAGTGGACGAGTACTCCTTGGCACCTGAGGCAAAGCGCTCCAACAGCAACGTTTCGGCCGTCTTGTGCAGTCGGAATTCGGCGACGCGGCGACGCCGCTCGCGCCCGAGGTCGGAGTCCGTCATGACCTTGCGATGCGCGGCAATGCGAGCGAGGAGGTCCTCGATGCCTTCGCCCGTGTACGAGCTGACGCCGACGACGGGAATGCTCCAGGCCCGCCTGGGTCCGACCACGGTCCCCAGGGTCAGCATCAGCTTGAGATCAGTGAGCGTGCGGTTTGCGTCGTCCCGGTCGCACTTGCTGACGACGTGGATGTCGGCGATCTCAAGAATTCCGGCCTTGATGGCCTGGATCTCGTCGCCCAGACCTGGGGCTGAGACAACGACGGTTGTATCGGAGGCATGCGCCACTTCCACTTCGTCCTGACCCACGCCCACGGTTTCTAGGATGATCGTGTGATAGCCAGCGACGTCCAGCAGGTCAACTGCATCGAGAGCCGCACGCGCCATGCCGCCAGTGGCTCCACGGGTGGCCATGCTGCGGATGAAGACTCCCGGATCATTGGCCAGTTCCGTCATGCGGATTCGGTCGCCGAGAATCGCGCCGCCTGAGTACGGGCTCGACGGGTCGATCGCGACGATGCCGACCTTCTCGCCACGCGCGCGCAATTCAGTGGTCAGCTTGGCCACCAGGGTGGACTTGCCGCTGCCGGGCACCCCTGTGAGTCCGATGACATGGGCTGATCCGGCGCGCCGGTAGACCTCGGCCAGGGCCGTCCGTGCCTCAGGCACGCCTGCCTCCGCTCGGGAGATCAAGCGCCCCAGTGCCCAGCCGTTCCCTGCCAGAAGCTTCTCAAGCAGAACGGTAGATGGAACGTAAGTCATTCCGAACCAATCCCGTTCAGGCGCCAGCCTGCAGTTGCTGGTTCAGTGCGCGGAACACCTCGCGATCGTCGATCACCCGACGAGCCTTGAAGTCCGTGCGCGGAATGGTATTCGGCGCGACAAGTTCCACCTTGGCACGAACACCCAAAACGGTCTGCACCCGGTGCGACGCTTCCGCCCGGAAGACCTCCAACGCGCCCGCGCCGGCTGCCTGCACGGCTTCCGTCGGTTCGACTCTCAGGAGCAGTTCATCCATCGCGGCCTCACGCGTGATGACAATGCGATGCTCGCCACCGTAGCCCGACATCAGGTTCAGCGCGGCGTCGATCTCGCTCGGATAGATGTTCTCGCCGCGGATCGTGAACATATCGTCGATCCGACCGAAGATGCCCTGCGGCAGCCGCGGATAGGTCCTGCCGCACGGGGTTTCGTCGTTCGTCCAAAGCGTGAGATCGCCGGACAGCAGCCGGATCATTGGCTGGCTGGTGCGCTCAAGGTGCGTGTAGACCGGCGTGCCACGTTGTCCGTAGGGCACTCGACGCATCGTGGCCGGGTCGCAAACCTCGGTGTAGATGATGTCCTGCCAGCACAGCATGCCATCGTTGCTCTGCTCGGTGCCTGCGACGTTCATGAACGGCGACATTTCGGCCATCGAACCGCAGTCGTAGACCTTGGCACCGTAGGCTTCTTCGATGCGGTCCTTGACGCCCGGCACGGAAGCTCCAGGCTCGCCGCTGAAAAACAGGCACTTGAGGCCAAAGTCGCGCGGATTGAGCTTCTCTTCGCGCGCCACCTCGGCCAAGTGAATCGCGTAGCTCGGTGTGCCGTAGAAAGCCGCCGGCTTCATGGTCTGCAGCCAGTGGACAAGGCGTGAGCTCATGCCGGGCGCCCCAGCACCAAATGGAAACGCCTTGGCGCCCAGGCGCTCAGCACCGGCCAGAGCACCCCAGCTGCCCATGTACAGGCTGAACACGGCCGCGACGCAGACCATGTCGCCGGGGCGCAATCCCATGCCCCACATGATGCGTGCGTGCGCATTGGCAATAGCGCGCCAATCGGCCCTGCCGATGCCGAATGCTGTCGGACGGCCGGTCGTGCCGCTAGTACCGTGCACGTGAAAGATCTCGGAGTCCGGCACGCATACATAGTCGCCGAACGGTGGGTACGCGGCCTGGGATTCGCGCAGGTCGGTCTTCTTGACCACGGGCACTCGGGCCTCGAAGTCCTCGAGGGATTTCAGCTGGCTGGGATGGAAGTTCGCCTCCTCCCACTTGCGCCGGTAAAACGGTGCGTGATCCCAGGCGTACTGGCACACCTGCTGCAGTCGCTCGAGGATCGCCTTTTCGCGCTCCGCGGGTGGCATCGTTTCGCGCCGGGGGAACCAGTACCGGCTATCGGCCGGAGGCAGGTAGCTCTCGTCGTACGCGACGGGGAATTTCCACTCTTCCATGGTGCGCCTCTAGCCTTGGTTTCAGCGGGCGCCGCGCGCGGCGACCAGCGAGCGGATGGAATCGATGATGGCTTGCGGAGGGGTGTCCTGCAGGAGCACTTCGCGCACGCCCATCTTGCGGATGGCAACGACGTCCTCATCGGGCATCACGCCACCGGCGATCACGATCAAATCGCTGGCGCCCTTTTCTTCCAAGAGCTTGAACATCTTTGGGAACACCGTGAGCTGCACACCGGACAGCAGGCTCACACCGAGCACGTCGACGTCCTCCTGGATGGCCGTGTTGACGATCTCGTCGGGCGTGCGATGAAGGCCGGAATAGATGACATCCATGCCAGCGTCGCGAAGCGCGCGGGCGACAACCTTGACGCCACGGTCATGGCCATCGAGGCCAACCTTGGCAAGAAGAACGCGAATTGGGGTTTGGTCCATGACGTGCAGCCGTCCAGTCTAGAAGGTAGGTTGGAATTCGTGGTTCGGTTCGCTTATAGTATGCGGTATGCGGCATGTCGCATGCGGGGTTTTCCCTCGTCCCGCTGCGATAATGGGAGCTGTCATGAGCATCGAGTCCCTCCAGCGCACCAAGTCACTCGTCGAGCAGGTCTACGAAAAGATCCTGGACGCAATCTGCGAAGGGACACTGGCACCCGGAGAACCGGTACGCCAGGACGAGCTTGCGGAGAAGTTGCAGGTTTCCCGTCAGCCGGTGCTCACCGCACTGAGCCAGCTCAAAATGCAAGGCTTCCTGGTGGAAAGGGGTCGGCGCGGTCTTCAGGTCGCTCCCGTCGAGCGCGCACGATTCGATGCAATCTTCGAACTGCGTTCAGCGCTGGAGCCGCTGGCGGCTTCACTGGCGGCTGCCCGTGCGACCAAGGAGCAGATTGCGGCAGGCAAGGCCCTTGTTCAACACGGTCGGAATGTGGCTTCGGGCGGCGACGCCCACGCCGCGTTGCTTGCGGACGTGGACTTCCACCAGTGGATTTACGAAGCCAGCGGGAACCCCCTCGTAGTGCAGTCGATGCAGTCCCACTGGCAGCACCTGCGGCGTTCGATGGGTGAAGTGCTTCGACACCGCGACCTAGCGCGCGACGTGTGGAACGAGCATGCCGCCGTACTGGAAGCCATCGCTCAGGGCGACGCCAAGGCTGCGGCGCACGCCATCAACGCCCATATCACCACGGCTCATAGCCGCGTTGGCAAGCTGTTGGCGGACACGCCACAGGTAGCAGCGTGAGCGCCTTTACTCAGGAGTCAGAAACATAGGCGACAGACGGGTGGCCGAAGAATGAGCGCACGAGGGCGGGGTCGTCGGCGATCTCCTGCAACTGCTCGTTGACACGCTGCTCGAGCTTCTCGCCTCTGCGTAGCGGTCGGCGTGCCACGCCGGTTCGCTTCGCGTGGCTCCACACCAGTTCGTCCGGATTGAGCTCTGGCGCGTATCCGGGCAGAAAGTGCAACGTGAGTCTGCCCGCAGTGCTCGCGACGTACTGCTTGACGACGGCCTTCTTGTGCGCGGGCAATCCATCGACAACCAGGTGCACCGGCTTCTTGCGTCGATGCATCAGCTTGCGCAGCAGTTCCACGAAGAGTTCGCCGGTCAGCGCGCCGGCATAGGTCTGGAACCAGAAGGCGCCCTTCGAGTTGACGGCCGAGGCGGCGCTGATGCTCTGCCGCTGGCCGGGACGATCGACCACGGGACTCTGGCCGCGCCGGCCCCACGTCTTGCCGTGCACAGCGTCGGCCCGAAAGCCCGATTCGTCCCAGAAGAAGATTTCCGCCCCCTCGCGTCGTGCCTGGGTGGCGAGGGCCGGGAAGACTACGCGCTGCCACTGCTCGATGGCCTGCGGGTCGCGCTGGTATGCGCGCTGCAGAGGCTTCTGCGCCGTCAAGCCGAGCCTGGCCAACATCGTCCCAATGCTGGCCAGGGACAGGTGCGTGTCGAAGCGTTCGAGTACCAGCGACTGAACGATCTGGCGCGTCCACAAGCCGAAGTCAAACCCGTACTGCTGCGGGTTCTTGCCGTTAACCCCCCGAAAGACCTGCCGCTCCTGGGCCGCACTGAGCTTGCGGGGGCGTCCGCTGGCCTTCGTCGACCTCAGTGCCCGCAGTCCCTTGCCCTTGCCTTTGGCGGCAGCACGACACTTGAAGGCCCACGACCGATGCATGCCGAATGACGCCGCCACCACTGCCGGTCGCTCGCCTTCGTTCATGCGCTGCACGGCCAACTTGCGCATCTCCTCGAGTGTCTCGTGGCCAAGTGTTCGTCCGTCTCGCTTCATGCGACCTGTGACCCCGTAGGCCGCACAAAGTTCCTCATGTGTCCGCTAAGTTACTGACCAATGAGTAATGCCGAGAGCGGCAGGCGTGTCGTATGCTCAGCGTCATTGATTCTCGTCGAGGCGCTCAGCCGAGACAGTTCAATGGGAATCAGGAGGAAGGCGGTCGCGCAGACTGCTTTCAACCTGGCTGCCCCCGCAACGGTAAGCGGACGACAGGCCGCAAAGGCTTGTCGGCTCGTGACACGGCAGCCACTGGGAGTCCATCGCCGAAGGGCGACGACAACTGGGAAGGTGTCATGGGTGAACTCCGTCAGCCCGGATAGCGGTGAACGAGGTGGCGTGCCGCTTAGTCTTACTGTGTCAATAAAAGCATGGCACTATACGCGCCTCTTCATTTTTCACATGAGGAACGATGGGTGCGAGCGAACGGTTCGATAGGTACATGGACCACTTGTCTGCGGGGCTGGGGCATTTGGACCGCCACGCCGGGCTCAAGGGCTACTGCACGGGGCTGATGCTGCCCCTGTCGCGCAAGAGCGTGGAGCCCATGGCGGCGCGGGTTGATCCGATGCACGCCAGCGCTCGGCATCAAGCGCTGCATCATTTCGTGGCCAAGGCCGATTGGTCGGATCAGGAGATGCTGCGCCGTGTCTGCCAGTGGGTCGTGCCACAGATGGACTTCAGTCGGGGCGGCTGGTGGATCATGGATGACCGGGGGTTCCCGAAGAAGGGCAGCAAGCACTCCGTTGGCGTAACCCGCCAATATTGCGGAATGCTGGGTAAGCAGGACAACTGCCAGGTCGCAGTGAGCGTGTCCTTGGCGTGCGACCATGGCAGTGTTCCGGTGGCTTGGCAGCTCTATCTGCCCGAGGAGTGGGCCGTCGACCCCGTGCGAAGAAAGCAAGCCGGTGTGCCAGAGAACTTGCGCTTCGCCACGAAGACGCAGATCGCGCTGTCGCAGCTTCGCGCACTGCTGGCTGACGGGGCGCCACACCATTGCGTGTTGGCCGATGCCGGCTACGGCGTGGACACTGCCTTTCGCCAGGCATTGAGCGAGATGGGGCTGCTGTATGCCGTCGGCGTGACCTCAGCTGTCTCGGTCTGGCCACCTGGAGTTGAACCGTTGCCTCCCAAGCCCTACAGCGGTACGGGTCGCCCGCCCGTGATGCCACGGCGCACGGCCAAGCGCCAACCGATGAGTGTCAAGGCACTGGCCCTGTCGCTGCCGGCGCAGGCATTCCAGACTATCAGTTGGCGCGAAGGCACCAACGAGCCACTGGTCGGACGGTTCGCAGCGCTGCGCGTGCGTCACGCCGGAGGCAATGCCGGCAGGGCGCGACTGCGCCCCCAGGAGTGGCTGCTCATCGAATGGCCCGCCCATGAGCAAGAGCCGAGCAAGTATGTCCTGTCCACGCTACCTGAAGACACCCCGATCAACGAGCTGGTCGGGGCCGCTCATCAACGCTGGCGCATCGAGCGCGACTACCAGGACTTGAAGCAGGACTTCGGCCTGGGCCACTACGAGGGGCGGGGCTGGCGAGGATTCCACCACCATGCCAGTTTGAGCATTGCCGCATACGGGTTCCTGATGACAGAGCGCCTAATTGCCGACAAGCCAGTCGGCGGCAAAAAAAACTTCATGGAGCGCCAAGTGCCTGCCCTTCCCGAGGATTACATCCCCCGCGGCAGTCCTGCGCGCGCAGCGGCACGTGGATCACTCGATCACGACTCTGCGACACAACCTCAGCTACGCACTGCTCGCTCGCCTCGAGCAATGCCCCTGCTGCGGGAGAGCAAGCGCAAAGCTTCTCTTGTGACACAGTAAGATTAGGGAATCGCTGATCAACCCACTTCGCGAGCTTCAGTCGGCGTGCCCTGCGCGGTGATGCCGCCGCAAAGGGCCCGTGGCGACACCTGGAGCGCCGATTTGCGGCACCTGAAGGCCGATTTCCGGCCCTCGCTCACGCTGCGGACGCACTGACCCCTTGGGCCAGCAATCGCCGCCTGGCGATGTACAGGTTGGCCAGCGCTGCATGCGCCTTCGCCCGCGCTTCGTTCTCGGCGATGCCGCGGTAGCTGACCTTGCGGTAGCCGAACAGGTTCTTGATGACGTGGAACGGGTGCTCGACGATGGCCCGGATCTGCGCCCTGCGCCTCTTGAACCACTCGTACATCGCCTTGGCCGGTCCCTCCGGCATGGCCTTCAGTTGATCGAGCCCGACTTCGCCCGCGTGCACATCGAGCTGCGCCGCAAGGGCGTCACGCTGATGCTGCTGTGGCAGGAGTACCGCGCCGCCCATGAGGGCCGGCGCACCTGGGCCTACACCCAGTTCTGCGAGCACTACAAGGCCTTCGCCAAGAGCTTGAAGCGCTCGATGCGCCAGCACTGCCAGGCCGGCGAGAAGCTGTTCATCGACTACGCCGGCTCGACGCTGGCATTGGCCGATGGCTCGCGCGCCCAGGTCTTCGTCGCCGCGATGGGCGCGTCGAGCTACACCTTCGCCTGCGCCACCGCCGATCAGAGCATGCGGTCCTGGCTCGGCGCCATGGCGCGTGCGCTGAGCTTCTACGGCGGCGTGCCACAGCTGATCGTGCCCGACAACCCGCGATCGCTGGTCTCCGACGCCTGCCGCTACGAGCCCAAGCTCAACGAGACGGTGCGGCACTTCGCGCGTCACTACGACGTCTCGATCCTTCCTGCGCGGCCGTATTCGCCCAAGGACAAGGCCACCGCCGAGTCCGCGGTGCAAGTCGTCACCCGCTGGATCCTGGCGCGGCTGCGGCACACGGTGCTGGCCGACGTGCACGCCGCCGACGCGGCCGTCTCGGCGCTGCTGCCGTCGCTCAACAACCGGCCCTTCCAGAAGCTCGACGGCTGCCGCGCCAGCCTCGTCGCCACGCTGGATGGCCCAGCCTTGACGCCGCTGCCGGCGCAGCCCTGGCAGTGGGCCCCCTTCAAGACGGTCAAGGCGCACATCGACTACCACGTCGAGGTCGAACACCACCGCTACAGCGTGCCGCACTCGCTGGTGGGGCTGGAGCTGGAGGCACGCATCACCGACGCGCTGGTGGAGGTGCTGCACCGCGGCCAGCGCGTGGCCTGCCATGCCCGCAGCAGCCGCCGCGGCGGCTTCACGACGGTGGAGGCGCACATGCCCGCGGCGCACCGGGCGCACAAGCAGTGGACGCCCGAGCGGCTGATCCACTGGGGCGGCGGCATCGGCCCGAACACGGGCCAGTTCGTGGCGCAGTTGCTGCAGCGCTTCAAGCATCCCGAGCACGGTTACCGCAGCTGTCTGGGCCTGCTCAGCCAGGCCAAGCACTACGGCCCGGTGCGGCTGGAGGCGGCCTGCACGCTGGCGCTGGAGCTGCGCGCAGGGCACTACCGCCATGTGCGCGACATCCTGGCCAGCGGGCGTGACCTGCTCCCGCGCAGCGAACCCGCGCCCGAGTGGGTGGCCCCTGTGCACGACAACGTGCGCGGCGCGGCCAATTACCACTGAAGCCACTGACACCACTGGAGGCGCCGGCACTGCCGAGGCCACCGCATCAACGAACTCAAGGACCCGAACATGATGATGAACAACACCCTGGCGCAGCTGCGCGAGCTCAAGCTCGTGGGCATGGCCACTGCCGTCGAAGAACAACTCTCCAGTGCTGCCAGCAGCGGCCTGAGCTTCGAGGAGCGGCTGGCGCTGATGGTCGACCGCGAGGTCCACCAGCGCGCCGACAAGCGCCATGCGGCGCTGCTCAAGCGGGCGCGGCTGAAGTACCCGCAGGCCTGCATCGAGGACGTGGACGGCCGCGCCGGACGCGGCTTCGAGAGGCCGGCGTTGATGAGTCTGGCGCTGTCGCGCTGGGTCGAGGAAGGCACCGCGCTACCCGTGACCGGGCCGACCGGTTCGGGTATCGCTCGCCGCTGTACCAGGTGCTGGCCCTGCTGGGGACGGTGGCGGCGCCCGTACCCAATGCAGCGGCGCCGCATTCGTCGGCCATCACCGGCACCAACACCCGCACCGGCGCCACGACCGGTGGCCAGCCCGTGAGCCTGGACACGGTGGCCGACGTGCGCGTGCACGGCGCCACGCAGCGCCGGCCCGTGGACATGTTCGAGGAAGAACGCACCCACCTCAAGCGGCTCAACCCCGTCGGGTTCGACCTCGCACGCGTACGCACGGTCAGCGTCAACAAGCAGTTCCGTGTCGCGCTGGACTCCAACACGTACTCCGTGCCCTCGCGCCACGTGGGCCAGCGCCTGACGCTCAAGGCCTGGGCCGATCGCGTGTGCATCTATGCCCAGGGCGAGCTCGTCGCGAGCCACGTGCGAAGCATGCAGCGGCACAAGGACTTCGAAACCTCTGAGCACGCCCAGCAACTCACCCAGCAGCGCAAGAGCGCCCGCGAGCAGCGCCTGCTGGTGCAGTTCCTGGCGCTGTCGCCGCGCGCCCAGGCCTACCGCGAGGGGCTCGAGGACCGGCGCGTGAACGCGCGTGTGCACCTGCGTCAGATCCTCGCGCTGGCCGAGATGCACGGCCGCGAGGCCGTCGAGCGCGCCATCGACGACGGTCTGGAGCTTGCTGCCTTCAGCGCCGAGTACATCGCCCACATCCTGGCCGCCCGCCGGCGCATCGGCGCCGAGCCAGCCGCCCTGCAGCTCACCCGCAGCGCCGACTTGCTGGAGATCGAGATCCCCGAGCCCGACCTGTCCATCTACGACCGTGACTGAAGGACCGAACCATGCGAGCGCGACATACCCACCCCGATGCCCTGTCCGCACAGGCCAAGCTCACCGCGCTGAACCTGCCGTTCATGCGCGAGAACTACCAGCCGCTGGCGCACACGGCCGCCGACAAGCACTGGACTCACGTCAACTACTTCACCGAGCTGCTCAACGGCGAGGCTGCCGCCCGCGAGGACCGGCGAGTGCAGCGCTGCATCCGCCAAGCCCGCTTCCCCGTGCTCAAGACCATCGACACATTCGACTGGAACTGGCCCACCAAAATCAACCGGCCGCAGGTCCAGAACCTCTTCCACCTGGACTTCGTGGCCAAGCACGCCAACGTGGTGTTCATCTCCGGTGTCGGCCTGGGCAAGAGCCATCTGATGACGGCCCTGGGCTACGCAGCGTGCCAGCGCGGGCACTCGGTGCTGTTCACCGGCGCCATCGACATCATCAACACGCTGGCCACCGCGCACGCTGCCGGCGGCCTGAAGCGGGCGCTGGCGGCCTACGTCAATCCCGAGGTCCTGTGCATCGACGAACTGGGCTACCTGCCTATCGACAAGTTCGGCGCCGACTGCCTGTTCCAGATCATCAGCCACCGCTACGAGCGCGGCGCCACGCTGTTGACCACGAACCGCCCCTACAAGCAATGGGCCAGCATCTTCAACGGTGACGCCACCCTGACCTCGGCACTCCTGGACCGGCTGCTGGACCACGTCGAGACCGTCGTGATCGAGGGCAAGAGCTACCGCGGTCAGTCCCACGCCGACATCTGAAGCGCGCAAGCACCCGCTCGGACCAGCGCCGGCAGCACCCCAATGCCGCTACAAACCCATCAGCATTTTGAAACCGGCCAAAACTCGGCACGTTCGCACCGGCGCCCACATCTGGCGCAGTCCATGCAGATGCACTGGCCGCACTTACGTCGCACCAAGGGGTGAATTGTGGCGCTGCCACCGATACATGCATGCGGCGTGGAGTGCCCACGAAGCCGTGTTGGACGCCATTGACACGTTCCGGACCGTGGCGATGCCGCCAGTGCAGCGAGCGGCGCCAGGGCTCAACTGAACAGACACCGGCTCCGCCCTTCAGAGGGTGCTGAAGACCGGGGGGCACCACGAAACCTGAGAGAACGAGCCTAAGCGCTTGCGTCTTTTAGCGTATACGGTATACTAAAATTGTTGGTGCTCGTCGAGGCGCTCAGTCAAGACAGTTCAACGGGAATCAGGAGGGAGCAGGTCTTGCAGACCCGTTCCTAACCTGAGCTGCCCCCGCAACGGTAAGCGGACGGCCAGCCTGCCAAGGCTGGCCAATTCGTGACACAGAGCCACTGGGTAAGCATCACCGTCCGCAAGGGCTGGTGATGCCGACTGGGAAGGCGTCACGGGTCGTCTCCGCCAGCCCGGATACCGGCCAACGAGGTGGCGTTCCGCTCAGGCGGTTCGCTTTGAGGTGCAAGTCCGCGGGGAGCGGACACGCACGTTTGGTCGGTATTCACTCCCATGACTTCCTCGTTCTGCTGGCACGCGCGTCGTGTCCTGTCGGCGCTCCTGCCGTTGACGCCCCTCCTCCTTGTTTCACCCACTGCGCTGGCCGAGCCTTCGCCTGCCACAAGCCTTGAGCGGGTCGTGATCACGGCCAACCGCTCGCCGCAGCCGTTGTCGTCGGTGCTCGCCGACATCTCCGTCGTCGAGCGCGAGGACATCGAGCGCAGCGGCGTCACTGGCGTGGCCGACCTGCTGGCCCGCCTGCCCGGCATCGAGTTCGCCCGCAATGGTGGGCCCGGCAGCGCCACCAGCCTCTTCATCAGCGGCACCGAAACGCGCCACACCGCCGTCTACATCGACGGCGTGCGCGTGGACTCGCAATCCACCGGCGGTGCCGTCTGGGAGCAGATTGCGCTGGACCAGATCGAGCGCATCGAGGTGCTGCGCGGCCCGGCCGCTGCAGTGTACGGCTCCGACGCCGTGGCCGGTGTTGTGCAACTGTTCACCAAGCGCGGCGAAGGCGCACCGCGCCCCACGACCTCGTTGACTGTGGGCTCCTTCAGTACGGTGCAGGCACGGGCCGGGATCAGCGGCTCGGCCCAAGCGCTGGACTACGGCCTGTCGGCCTCGCACGGCCGCAGCCACGGCTTCGACGCGCGCACGGCGGCCGCTGCAGGCCACAACGCGGACCAGGACGGCTGGCAGCGCAGTTCGGTGCAGGCCCGCGCAGGCTGGCAGGTCGGCGCCATGCATCGGCTGGAGGCGTCCCTGCTCGCCAGCCGCCTGCGTTCGGGCTACGACAGTTCGGCCACGGCCGACGACCAGAACCACCACACCCTGCGCACCGGCAGTCTGGCTTGGCAGGGCCGCTGGAACGCCGAAGCCACGACACGGCTGCAGCTGGGCCAGACCGAAAGCACCTACGAAACCCAGCCCAACTTCTACCGCACCGAGACGACGCTGCGCGACACCACGCTGCAGCATGAACAGCGCTGGGGTGCGAACCTGCTAACCGGTACGCTGGAGCGCCGCGAAGACAAGCTGCTCAATCCGGCCACTGCTTCCGGCGCGGCCTTCGGCGGCCGACGCCACCAGGATGCTTTGGGCCTGGGCTGGCGCGGCGACTTCGGCTCCCACGGCCTGCAGGCGCATGTCCGCCACGACGAGGACAGCGAGTTCGGCGGCAAGAGCACCGGCAGCCTGGCCTGGGGCTGGGCCTTCACGCCGCAGTGGCGTGTCACCGCATCGACGGCCACCTCGTTCCGCGTGCCCACGCTGTTCCAGCGCTTCAGCCGGTACGGCAATGCGGCGCTGGTGCCTGAATCGGGTCGCAATGTCGAACTGGGCCTGCGCTGGGCCGCCGCCAGCAACGACGCCAGCCTCACCGCGTGGCGCAACAGGGTGACCAACCTCATCAACTTTGGCGCACCTGGGCCTTGCATCGACTCCTTCGGCTGCTACGTGAACGTGGGCCGCGCGCAGATGGAAGGGGTGACCCTGGCGGGTCGCGCCCAACTGGCCGGCTTCACCTTGCGCGGCTCGCTGGACTGGCACGACCCGCGCAACCTGGACACCGACAAGGTGCTCCCGCGCCGCGCAAGGCAGCTTGCCACCTTCGGCGCTGAAACCGTGCTCGCCGGCTGGACGGTGGGCACCGAGATGCAGGCCGCGGGCGAGCGCTTCGACAACGCCGCCAACACCAACCGCCTGGGCGGTTATGGCCTGGTGAACGTGTTCGTCAGCAAAACGCTGATGGCAGGCCTGAGCCTGCAGGCGCGCATCGACAACCTGGGCGACAAGACCTACGAACTGGCCCGCACCTACGCCACGGCCGGACGCCACGGTCAAGTGGCCCTGCACTGGACCCTGCGCTGAAGGCACGGAGCTCGAACATGGTCGCCGCAGTCCTGATCGCCGCCCCGGCCTCCGGCCAGGGAAAAACCACCGTGGCCGCCGCCTTGGCGCGGCTGCATGCGCGGCAGGGCCGGCGCGTGCGCTGCTTCAAGTGCGGCCCGGACTTCCTCGACCCGCTGTGGCTGCAGGCGGCCAGCGGCCACGCGGTCGATTCGCTGGACCTGTGGATCAACGGCGAGACCGATTGCGCGCACCGCCTGGCCGTGGCGGCAACGCAGTCCGACCTGCTGATCGTGGAAGGCGTGATGGGCCTGTTCGACGGCGAACCCAGCGCAGCGGACCTGGCCCAACGCTTTGGCATCCCGGTGCTGGTCGTCATCGATGCCAGTGCCATGGCTGGCACTTTTGCCGCCCTGGCGCACGGCCTGCAGACCTGGCGCCCGGCGCTGCCCTGGGCCGGCGTGCTGGCCAACCGCGTCGGCAGCGCGCGCCATGCCGAGATGTTGCGCGACGCCCTGCGCGATGCCGTGATGTGGCAAGGTCACTTGCCGCGGCAGGCGGCGCTGCAGTTGCCCGAACGACACCTGGGCCTGACCATGCCGCGCGAATCGGCCGACGCCCTGACCCGGCTCGACGCCGCTGCCGACGCGCTGGCGGCCACGCCGCTGGGGCAACGCAGCCTGTCCGACTGGCCGCAATGGCAGGCGCCTGCCGCGTCGGCCTCAGCGCCTCCACCCGCTCCGCCCCCCACATTGCGCGGGCAGCGCATCGCCATCGCCCGCGACGCGGCCTTCGCCTTCATCTACCCGGCCAACCTCGCGGTGCTCGAAGCGCTGGGCGCCGAGCTGGTGTTCTTCTCGCCGCTGGCGGGAGACACGCTGCCGCCCTGCGGTGCGCTGTGGCTGCCCGGCGGCTACCCCGAACTCCATGCCGCAGCGCTCTCGGCACGACACGACTTGCGCGATCAGATCGCAAGCCACATCGCGCAGGGCCGACCTGTGTGGGCCGAGTGCGGCGGCATGATGGCCCTGGCCGACCGCCTGGTGGACGGGCAAGGCACGGCACACCCGATGTGGGGCCTGCTGCCAGGCGCTGCCGTGCTGGGCAAGCGCCTGGCTGCGCTGGGGCCGCACGTCTGGACGCGCGACGGCGATGCGCTGCGTGGGCACAGCTTTCACTGGTCGCGTTTCGACACCCCTTTGCCTGCACTAGATCACACCGTACCGGCCCGTGGCGTGGCCGCCGGCGCTGGCGAGCCGGTGCTGCAGCGGGGCAGCCTGCGTGCGAGCTGGTTCCACCCGTGGTTCGCGTCGTCGCCGGCCTTCACGGCGCGGCTGTTTTCGGAAGGTGCCTGGTGATGGCTGGCGTTGCCCACACCCTCATCCTCGGCGGCGCGCGCAGCGGTAAGTCGCGCCGCGCCGAAGCGCTTGCCGCCACTTGGCTGGCGGCTGCGCCGCGACGCCAGGCGGTGCTGCTGGCCACCGCCTGCGTTGGCGATAGCGAGATGGCCCAGCGCATCCACCGCCACCAGGTCGACCGCGCGGCGCGCGCGCCGGCGCTGGCCACGGTGGAAGTGCCGCTGGCGCTGCCGGCCGCCCTGCGGGCCCAGGGCGCACCGCAGCGGCTCCTGGTGGTGGACTGCCTCACGCTGTGGCTCACCCAATGCCTGATGCCCATCGCCGGCCCCGGGATGGACGAAACGGCGTGGGACGCCGAAGAAGCCGCGCTGCTGCAGGCGCTGCGCGACAGCGCTTCGCCGGTGGTGCTGGTCTCCAATGAAATCGGGCTGGGCGTGTTGCCCCTGTCGCGCGAAGCGCGGCACTTCGTCGACGCGCTGGGGCGCTTGCACCAGCGTGTGGCGGCGCAGTGTTCGCGGGTCACGCTGATGGTGGCCGGCCTGCCGCTGCATTTGAAGGAGCGGGCATGAAGATGCCGCACCGCGGTTCTGCGCTGTCCGCCGCCCGCGCCCTGCTGTGCGCGGCGCTGCTGATCGGGGCCATGGGCTTGGCGCCGATGTTGGCCCAGCCCACGTCACAACCCTTCACCCTGAGTGATGATCGCGGCACCGAACACCGTTTCGACGCGCCGCCCCAGCGCATCGTCACCCTGCTGCCCTCGCTCACCGAGTCGGTGTGGGCGCTGGGCGGTGGGCCCAGGCTGGTGGGCGTGGACCGCTACTCCAACTGGCCGGCCGAGCTCGCCGCGCTGCCGCGCCTGGGCGGGCTGGACGACGCGCTGATCGAGGCCATCGCCGCGCTCAAGCCCGACGTGGTACTGGCCAGCACCTCGAGCCGGTCGATCGACCGGCTCGAGGCCCTGGGTTTCAAGGTGCTGCGGCTCAAGTCCGAGAACCACGCCGACGTGCGCCGCACGCTGGCCCTGTTGGCCACGCTGCTGGGTACGCCGGCCGAAGGGCCGCGCCTGTGGGCCCGCCTCGCGCGGGAGATCACGGCCGCCGCAGCGCGTGTGCCGCCAACGCTGCGCGGCCAGCGCGTGTACTTCGAGATCGGCGGCGGGCCACACGCCGCAGGCCGCCAGTCCTTCATTGGCGAAACCCTGTCGGCGATGGGTATGGCCAACATCGTGCCGGCCGAGTTGGGGCCTTTCCCCAAACTCAATCCGGAGTTCGTGGTGCGTGCGCAGCCGCAGATCGTGATGGGCGTGGCGCGCGAGCAGGCCGGCATGCTCGCGCGCCCCGGCTGGGCCAGCATCCCGGCACTGGCCCAGCGGCGGCTGTGCGCGTTCGAGACCGCGCGCTACGAAATGCTCATCCGCCCCGGCCCGCGCCTAGGCGAAGCCGCCCACGCACTGGCCGATTGCCTGCGTGCGCTGGAAGGCGGGGCCAGGCCGTGAGCGCCGTGGTACCGCCTGCATCCCCCACACAGGCCTTCCCGGCGGCCGATGGATTGAGCCTTTCGGATCAACAAGCGCGCCGCCGCCTGGCTTGGCGGCTGCTGGCCACCCTGCTGCTGGGCGCCGCAGCGGGCGTGGTCACCGGCACGCAGGGCTTCTCGCCCATGGCGTTCTGGGCCGACCTGCAAGGTGACCAGGCCGTGCTGATCCTGGGCCAGATCCGTGCCCCACGAACCCTGGGCGCAGCGCTGGCCGGCGCGTTGCTGGGCCTCGGTGGAGCATTGGCGCAGGGCTTGTTCCGCAACCCGCTGGCCGACCCCTACCTGCTGGGCGCGGCGGCCGGCGCCGGCTTGGCGGTGGTGCTGGTGGTGGCGGGCGCGTCGCTGGCCGGCATCGCGGTCAGCCTGGCCGCGCTGGCCTGGCTGGAACGCGTGGGCCTGGTGGCGGCCGCCTTTGCCGGCGCGCTGGCCGGCGTGGGCCTGACCCTGGTGCTGGCACAGGGCGCGGTGCACACCCTGCGGCTGCTGCTGTCGGGTGTGGTGGTGGGGGTGCTGCTGGGCGCCATGAGCGACCTGGTCACCGTGGTCTCACCCGACGCGCTGCGCGGCAAGCAGGCCTTCATGCTGGGCAGTACCAGCTTCCTGGGCTGGTCGGCCATCGGCCTGCTGGCGCTGGGCCTGACGCTGCTGCTGGCGTTGTCGCGACGGCATGCGCGCGTTCTGGACGCCTTGACCCTGGGCGAGGACAGCGCCGCCAGCCTGGGGCTGGGCCTGGCACGCCAGCGCCTGGTACTGGTGGCCTTGCTGGCCGGCGCCACCGCGCTGGCGGTGGCGCACGTGGGCCTGGTGGCTTTCGTCGGCCTGGTGGCGCCCCACCTGGTGCGGCGCCAGGCACCTGGCCGCCATGCCTGGCTGCTCGCGGCCAGCGCCGCCATGGGGGCGGCACTGCTGCTGGCGGCCGACGTGATCTCGCGGGTGCTCATCGCGCCGCAGGAACTGCCGGTGGGCGTGGTGACCGCCGTGCTGGGCGGCGGCTACCTGTTCTGGCTGTTGCGCGGCCGGGGTTTGAGATGAAAGGCTGGCGATGACGGCGTGGCTGCAAGCGCGTGGTGTGTGCGTGCGCCTGGGCCAGGGCCCGGGCCCTGGCATGCGCGAAGTGCTGGCCGGCATCGACGCCGACTTCGGGCCGGGCTGGACTGCCATCGTCGGGCCCAACGGCGCTGGCAAGTCCACCCTGCTGCGCGCGTTGGCCGGGCTTCAGCCCTTGGCCAGCGGCCAGGTGCTGCTGCACGGACGGCCGCTGCAAGGTATGGCCACCGCGCAACGCGCAGGCCAGCTCGCCTGGCTGGCCCAGGGTGGCGAGGTGAGCGGCGAGCTCAACGTGCGCGAGACCGTGGAACTCGGCCGCATCGCCCAGCGTGGCGCATTTGGTGCGCTGGACGCGCGCGACTTGGCTGCGGTTGATGCCGCGCTGCACGCCACCGAATGCAGCGCCTGGGCCGTGCGCCGGCTGCACGAGCTGTCTGGCGGCGAGCGTCAGCGCGTGCTGCTGGCCCGTGTGCTCGCCACCGACGCCAGCGTGCTGCTGCTGGACGAACCCACCACGCACCTGGACGCACCGCACCAGGTGGCGCTGGCGCGCCTGCTGCGCCTCCTGGCCGACCAGCCCGAATGCCCGCGCGCGGTGGTGACCGTGCTGCACGATTTGCCGATCGCGCTGCGCGCCGACCGTGTGCTGGTGTTGGACCAGGGCCGCCTGAGGGCCGCCGGTGCGCCCACCGACCCCGAGCTGCAGCGCGCACTGGAACGCGTGTTCGCCAACGCCGTGCAGGTGCGCGTGCACGGCGGCATTCCCCAGGTGGCGCTGGCCCTGGACCCGTGAACGCAGCACCGACGCACAAAGGCAGCCCCATGCAAATCGAGAACCCGCCACTGCAGCGCGACACGCCCAAGCCCCAAGGCCAACGTCGTGGCTTGGTGATCGTGCACACCGGCCACGGCAAGGGCAAGAGCACGGCCGCCTTCGGTCTGGCGCTGCGCGCGCACGGTCGAGGCAAGACCGTCAAGATCTTCCAGTTCATGAAGGTGCCCAGCGCCCGCTTTGGCGAGCACCGCGTGTTCGAGCAATTGGGCATCCCGATCGAAGGCCTGGGCGACGGTTTCAGCTGGAAGAGCCGCGACCTGGATCACAGCGCCCGGCTGGCGCTCGAAGGCTGGGCGCGCGCCGAGGCCTGCATCCGCGCCGGCGAACACTTCATGGTCGTGCTGGACGAACTGATGTACCCGCTGCGCTATGGCTGGGTGCCATTGGAAGCAGTGCTCGGCGTCCTGCGCGAGCGCCCATCCCACGTGCATGTGGTGATCACGGGCCGCAACGCGCCGCCCGAACTCACAGCCGGGGCCGACACGGTGACCGAGATGACCCTGCTCAAACACCACTTCAACGCCGGCGTGCCGGCCCAGCGTGGCATCGAAGACTGAGCGCATGAGCACTGCCGAGTTGCTGATCTGCACCACCTGCCGGGCTTCGGGCACCGCCCGCGACGCGGCGCCCGACGGTCAGCGTCTCTTCGACGCCGTGCTGGCGCTGGGCCTACCAGCGGGCCTGCACCTGCGCGGCATCGCCTGCCTCAGCGCCTGCAGCCGCAGTTGCAGCGCGGCACTGCAAGCGCCCGGCAAGTTCACCTACGTGTTCGGCGATCTGCCGGCCGATGCCGCCAGCGCCGAACAACTCTTGCTCGTCGCCGCGCAGCACCTGCGCCTGGACGATGGCCAGCTGCCTTGGTCGGATCGGCCCGAACGGCTGCGCCGCGGGGTGGTGGCGCGTCTGGTGCCGGCGCTGAATTTCACATCAACGCATGCGGACGCCGAATTATGCTGAGCGCAACGGCTCTGGCATGGCCTTTTGCTGCGGCTCTGGCTCTGGCATGGGCGCTGGACGCCCGCTTCGGCGAGCCGCGCGACGCCTGGCACCCGGTGGCCTGGTTCGGGCGTGTCGCGGCGCCCTGCGGCCGGCGCCTGTTGTCCCTGCCGCCACGGTGGGCACTCATGGCCGGCGCGGTGCTGTGGGCCGCAGGGGTCGGGCTCGTGGCCGCGCTCGGGGCGTGGCTGCAATCAACCTTCGTGGACGCACCGCTATGGCTTGGCGTTCCGCTGCTGGCGTTGGCGCTCAAACCCAGCTTCGCGTGGCGCATGTTGAGGGACGAGGTGCAGGGGGTCGAGGTGGCGCTGCAGCATGGCTTGGCCACGGGGCGGCAGCGCCTGGCCCGCTTGTGCAGCCGGGATGTTGCGCAGTTGGACGAAGCCGGCGTGCGCGAAACCGCCATCGAAACCCTGGCCGAGAACTTCAACGACTCACTGGTGGCACCGTTGTTCTGGTTCGCGGTTGCCGGCCTGCCGGGGGCCTGGGCCTGGCGCGCGGCCAACACGCTGGACGCCATGTGGGGCTACCGAGGCCGCTGGGAATGGGCCGGCAAGTGGGCCGCTCGCGCCGACGACGTGCTGGGCTGGCTGCCCGCGCGCATCGCTGCGGCACTGTTGTGGCGGCCGGCCATCGCGCTGGGCACGCTGTGCACGGAGGCCCGCCGCACACCGTCGCCCAACGGCGGCTGGCCCATGGCCGCGATGGCGCTGCGCCTGGGCGTGCGCCTGGGCAAGCCCGGGGTGTATGTGCTGAACGCCGGTGGCCAAGCGCCCGATGCGGCCGCGCTGCAGCACGCGCTGCGCATTGCCGAGCAGGCGGCACGTACAGCGTTCCTGCTCGTGATCGGCCTCACCTTCCTGTTTGCGTTCACCGGTCACGCCGGATGGCGCGGGACGCACCCATGACGCCGCGAACGCACGGCGGTGCCGACGCTCGGGGTGCGGCGCGCTGGGACTTCTCGACCTGCGCCAACGCTGCCGGCCCCTGCTCCGCCGCCCTCGTGGCCGCCCAAGCCGCCCCCCCCCCCCCCCCTCCCCACCCCGCCCGCACCGCCGCGGCGGCCGGGGCGGCGGTGCGGCAGGCGCTGGCCGCCCTGCATGGCGTGGAACTCTGGCGCGTGCTGCCGGCGGCCAGTGCCAGCGAATTCATCCAGCGCTTCACCGCGGTCACGGGCCGGCTGTGGCCCGGTGCGGTGCAGGTGCCGGTCAATGCCTATGGCGACTACGCCCACGCGGCGCGGGCCTGGGGCCGTGCCGTACGGGCCGCGGACCCAGCCGAGGGCGACGCTGAAGCGCCCACCCTGCGCTGGCTGGCCGACCCGTCGAGCCCGCTCGGGCAGGATTGCGCACTGCCGCCACAGCCCGGCGCGTGCCCCACCGTGCTCGACGCGGTCTACGCGCCACTGCGCCTGACGGGCGTCTCGGCCTGGGGCCGCGCTGCGTTGGACGCAGTTTTTGTGCTGCACAGCCCGAACAAGGCGTTGGGCCTGACCGGCGTGCGAGGCGCCTATGCCGTGGCACCGCTCAGCGCGAGCTACGACTTGCAGGCCTGTTGCCGCGCGCTGGACGACGCTGCGCCCTCGTGGCCCTGGTCGGCGCAGGCCGAAGCCATGCTGGCGAACTGGGCCACGCAGGCAGCGCAAGACTGGGTGGCGCAGTCGCGGCAGCTGCTGGCCATGTGGAAGGCCGAGCTGCAGCAGGGCCTGGCGGCGCGTGGCTTCGTGTTGCTCCCCAGCAAAACGCCCTACTTCGTGGCCCGTCCGTCGCAGCTGCTGGACCCGACGGAACTGCGTGAGCACGGTGTGGCCGTGCGCGACGCCGCCTCGTTTGGCCTGTCCGGTTGCTGGCGCGTGTCGGCCCAAGGCCCGCAGGCGCAGGAGGCGTTGACGCGGGCGCTCGATCGTGCGCTCGATGCGGTGAAAGGCCGGCGCCGATGAAGACGGCCCTGATGGTCTGGGGCGCCAGCAGCGGCGCCGGCAAGAGCCTGCTGGCCACGGCCCTGTGCCGCTGGGCCGCGCGCGAGGGCCTGGACGTGGCGCCGTTCAAGGCGCAGAACATGAGCAACAACGCCCGCGTGGTGCCGGGCCTGCGCGGCCCCCACAACGAGCCGGGAGAGATCGGCTCGGCCCAGTACTTCCAGGCCCTGGCCGCGCGCGTGGCGCCTCACGTGGACATGAACCCGGTGCTGCTCAAGCCCGAGCGCGACACCGCCAGCCAGGTGGTGCTGCACGGCCGGGTGGACGCGGCCCTGTCGCGCGCGCCGTGGCGCGAACGCAGCGCACATCTGGCAGCGGCCGCACGCGCCAGCTTCGAGCGGCTGGCCGCGCGCCACGAGTTGCTGGTGATCGAAGGCGCTGGCTCGCCGGCTGAGATCAACCTGGCGCCACAGGACTATGTGAACCTGGGCGCCGCCCGCTGGGCCCGCGAACGCGGTCGCCTGAACGCTTTGGTGGTGGCCGACATCGACCGCGGCGGTGCCTTTGCGCACCTGCACGGCACCTGGGCCCTGCTGCCCGATGACCTGCGCCCAGCGCTGGCCGGCTTCGTGCTGAACAAGTTCCGTGGCGATGCCGCACTGCTGGCCCCGGGGCCGCAGCAACTGCAGTCGCTGACCGGCGTACCGCTGCTGGGTGTGCTGCCGATGCAACGCGACCACGGCCTGCCCGACGAAGACGGCCTGTACGCCGCGCCGGCCGTGTCGACCCCGAGCGCCGACGCCGCACGCATCGCCATCATCGCCTGGCCACACCTGAGCAACCTCGACGAGTTCCAGCCGCTGGCCGCCGTGGCGCCGGTGCGCTGGGTGCGCAGCGCGGCCGAGTTGGACGGCGCCGACTGGGTGGTGCTGCCGGGCTCCAAGCAGGTCAGCGACGATCTGGCGTGGCTGCGCGCCCAGGGGCTGGACCGTGCCATCGTCGCCCATGCCCAGGCCGGCCGCCCGGTGCTGGGCATCTGCGGCGGACTGCAGGTGTTGGGCGATGCGCTGGATGACCCCGACGGCGTCGACGGTGACCCCCACGGCCCGCTGCCCGGCCTGGGCTTGCTGAACCTGTGCACACGCTACGCCGCGCCCAAGCGCCTGTGCGCAGCGCCGGCCCGGTTCGGCGCCACGGCGGGGCCGTGGTCGGCGCTGTCGCACATCGAGTGGCCGGCCTACGAGATCCGCTGCGGCCGCACGGGGCCTGTCGACGATGCTCGCGCCGCAACGGCCACGCCGGTGCTCTTCGATGTGGAGCATCAGGCCATCGGCTGGCAGGCCGGCTCGGTGCTGGGCATTGCCACGCATGGCCTGTTCGAGGACTCGGCGGTGCTGAAAGCGCTCTTCGGCCGCCAGGCACGCACGCTCGACGAAAGCTTGGACGGCCTGGCCGACCTGATCGACCACCACCTGGGCGCAGCCACCCTGCGCGCTTTGCTGAAAGCCTGAACCCACATGACGGATCGCATGCCCGATGCCTTTGAACCCACCCTGCCCCTGGCCCCCTTTGGCGACCCGGCGCTGCGCCAGCGTGTGCAGGCCGCGCTCGATGCCAAAACCAAGCCGCTTGGCGCGCTGGGGCGGCTGGAGGCGCTGGCGCAGCTGCTCGCATTGGCGTTGCGGTCGGGACTGCCCCTCCTCACCGCGCCGCAACTGGTGGTGTTTGCCGCCGACCACGGCATCGCGGCGCAACGCGTGTCGGCCTACCCGGCCGAGGTGACGCGGCAGATGGTGCTCAACTTCCTGGCCGGCGGCGCGGCGGTGTCGGTGCTGGCGCGCCAGCACAGCCTTGCGATGACCGTGGCCGACTGCGGCGTGGCCGCCGAGTTCGAGCCCCACCCGACGCTGGCGCGCCTGAAGGTGAACGGCGCCGAGCACGGCACGGCCGACGCGATCACCGGCCCGGCGATGAGCGAGGCGCAGTGCCACCGCGCCATCGTACAGGGCCGGCAGTTGGTGGCCACCTTGCCTGGCAACGTGTTGCTGCTGGGCGAAATGGGCATCGCCAACACCTCGGCGGCGGCACTGCTGATGGCGCGCCTCACCGGCGAGCCGCTCAGCGTATGTGCGGGTCGCGGCACGGGGCTGGACGATGCCGGCCTGGCACACAAGCGCGCCGTGCTGCAGCGCGCGCTGGCAGCCAACGCTCGCGCCACCACGCCGCTGACGGCCCTGGCGGCCCTGGGTGGCCTGGAGATCGCCGCCATGCTCGGTGCGGTGCAGCAGGCTGCCGCAGAGGGCCGGGCGGTCGTCGTCGATGGCTTCATCACCACGGCCGCCGTGGCGGTGGCGGCCGCGCTGCAGCCGGCGGTGCTGCAGCGCTGCGTCTTCCCCCACTGCTCCCAGGAAAGCGGGCATGCGCGCTGGCTGCAGATCCTGGGTGTGCAGCCGCTGCTCGACCTGGGCCTGCGCTTGGGCGAAGGATCCGGCGCAGCGCTGGTCTGGCCGCTGCTGGAGTCGGCCTGCCGCGTGCTGGCCGAAATGGCCAGCTTCGATTCGGCTGGCGTGAGCCGCGCGTCTGAGTGAATCGGTCAGCATGAGGCCCACGGCATGACTTGGCTGCGCCATGAGCTGCGCCTGTTCTTCGTGGCGCTGCAGTTCCTGACCCGGGTGCCCGCGCCGGGTTGGGTGGGCTACGAGCCGACCTGGCTGAGCCGGGCGGTGCGGCACTTTCCGTTGGTGGGTGCGCTAGTTGGCACGGTGGCTGCCGCGGTGGCCCTCGCTGCGCACAGTTTCTGGCCACCTGCGGCGGCCGCCACGCTGGCGGTGACGGCCACGCTCTGGCTCACGGTGGCCTTCCACGAAGACGGCCTGGCCGACACCTTTGATGCCCTGCTCGGCGCCGCACCGCGCGACCGCGCTTTGGCAATCATGAAAGACTCGCGCATCGGCACCTACGGCGCGGCCGTCCTGGTCGCCAGCCTGCTGCTGCGCGTGGCGTTGCTCGCGGCGCTGCTGGAGCAGTCTCCCATGCTGGCCGCCGCCGCTTGCGTGGCCGCGCATGCCGCTGGCCGGGCCTGCGCCGTCGGCCTGATGGCCGCGCTGCCCTATGCAGGCGACGAGCCCCATGCCAAGGCCAAGCCGCTGGCGCGACAGGTGCGGGGGCTGGATGCGGCCTGGGCGGTGGCCACGGGCTTGGTGGCCCTGATGCCGGCTGCGGCGTTGTCGCCCATGCCGACCCTGGCCTTCGGCGCTGCGGCGCTGGGCCTGGCGCTGCTGTGCCTGCTGCTGCGCTTGTGGCTGCGGAGGCGCCTGGGTGGCTACACCGGCGACACCCTGGGCGCGTGCGAGCAGTCGGGCGAGGTCACCGTGCTGCTGGCCTTGGCAGCAACATGGCCGGCGTGAATGCAAACGAATCCGCCGCTGCGAGCGCCGCCTGGCTGCACGCGTGGCGCCACCCGCGAGCCGAAGGCGCAGAAGGCCGCTGCATCGGCCGCACCGACCTGCCGGTCGACCCTCGCCGTGCCAAACGCCTGGCGCACCACATTCGGGTCTTCGCGCGGCGCCATGCGCTGCCGCGTGTCGTGATCACCTCGCCGTTGGAACGCAGCCATGCCGTCGGGCGCTGGCTGGCCCGCTGGGGTTGGGAGCACCGCGTGAACGAGGCGCTCGCCGAGCTCGATTTCGGCCGATGGGACGGGCTGCCGTGGGACAGGGTGCCGAAGCACGATATCGACGCCTGGTGCCGCGACTTCGAACAGGCTGCGCCCGGTGGCGGCGAACCGGTGGCCAGTCTGATGCAGCGGGTGCGCCACTTCGACCCCGGGCCGGCCCGCGTCGTGATCACGCACGGCGGTTGGCTGTCAGCCGCGCAGTGGCTCGCGGTCCGCCCGCAGCAGGCGCCCGACTGCGCGCACTGGCCCGCACCGCCAGGGCATGGCCAACGGACTGGTCTGCCGATGACGGCGTGAACGGGCCGCTGGCGGCAGCCGGGCAGACAGTTCCATCAAAGTTGTCCTGATCGCTGCGAGCACATGGCGCAGTGCCCAGATTCCCAGCTCAACCAGCATCCGAACAGCGAACAGCCCGCGCTGCGCCGCGCAGGCATCTCCTCGAAACACACCTCTCGCCGTCGCATGCCAGTCGCGCCGCGCCAGTCCGGAATCGATCTCCGGATTCCAAGGTGGTGACTGCAGCCCCTTGCGCAAGCAGCTGACCGATCGCAGCGCCCAGCACCAGATCGTTGACGACGCCGAAACGATGCAGCCGCGCGCGGCCCTGCCGATCGAACAGCACGACGCTCGGCGTGCCATGCAGGCCCCACTGCGCCATGGTCACCGGCAGCGGCCCCGCCCCACCTGCCTGATCGATGCCGATCGGGAAAGGCAGCCGGTACTCGTGGATGAAGGCCTGCAGTGCCTTCGGCCCCATCTCCTCGTGATGCTCGAACACCGTGTGCAGCCCGATGACCGCCACCTCCTCGCTTTGAAACGCCTCATGCACACGCAGCGCCTGGGGCAGGCCGTGCGACACACACGCCGGGCACAGCATCTGAAACGCATGGACCAGCACGACGCGCCCCAGGAGGTCTTCCAGTTCGATGGGCGTCGGGGTGTTGAACCACTGCGAGACCCGCCACCCGGCCAGGCTGGCGGTCTGACTGGATGGCGACTCGGTGCCCGCACGCTCCGGCGTTGCAGGCGACGGCATCAGAACTCCCCATCCTTGATGTAGGGGTGGCTCCAGAGGATGGCCTGCATCAGCACCGCCTTCCCCCACGCAGCGTGCATCTTCTCGACGTCTGCCGCTGAAGCGCCCTTCTTGGCCAGGAAAGGCTTGAGGGTCGTGGTGATGGGGATGGTCAGCGCCGGCAGGTAGCGGAAGTCCACCTGGGCCG
>OEIU01000612.1_pt1 | contig 31381 bp, 36 predicted proteins | sample 1539221 | NCBI WGS metagenome assembly OEIU01 (sample SAMN03792071, study PRJEB22550) | activated sludge metagenome | feature: wastewater treatment plant; material: activated sludge; isolation source: Wastewater treatment plant of a petroleum refinery complex | place: Argentina: Zarate | collected...
GGGGCGGGGGGGGGGCCCGCCCGGGCGGGTGGCGCGCACCAGGCGCGCGGGGGCGGCGACGGCCAGGCGGGCGCTCCGGCGGCGGGCGGCCGGGAGCCGGTCCGGGCGGTGCTCCTCGCGGACGTCGTCGCCGAGGTGGCGGACCGGGACCGCGCCGCCAGGCTGCTGCCGGTGCTCGAGGGCTACGGTGACGGGCTCGTCGTGCTCTGGGTGGGCACGACCGTCCTCGGGCCGGTCGCCCTCTACCGCGGGAGACTCAAGGCGGTCCTCGGGCGGGCCGACGCCGAGGACGACCTGCGTGCCGCCCTCGACCTCGCCGAGCGGGCGGGATTCGTTCCCTTCGCCGACCGCGCCAGGGCCGCGCTGGTGGCGCTCGGCGCTCCGCCCATCCCCTGAGTCCCCCGAGCCACCGCGCCCGGCGCAACGATCGAAGGATTGGCGCGTCGGCGCGCACAGGTTGCCCTCCGCATGGCACCGCCCGCATTGTCGGGGTCGCTACGCCATGAGCGGGACCGGATCCGTTCGGCCACGACGTGCAGGTCCAGGCAGGTAGCTCGGTTGTTATGAACGCGAACTGAAGATTTGGAGGGTGGGCGGTCGGACCCCGCCCCTGGCCACCACCACAGTCACGCCGCAGCGACCGTCCGGGCCTGCGGCGTCGTCGTGTGCGGGTTTGCCCGCCCACTCGCCGGCAAGAACCACAGCCAGGTCGAGGGAAACCAGCTGACAGACAGTGGACGCCTCCCCGCGCGGACGTGCAGAGTGGCCAGCACTCGCGCTCGTGGCGTCTCACACGGAGCAAGGCAGGATTGGGGAATCTGCCCCACTCCGCCGCGTATCACCTGCGAGGTGCGCGTGGTGTCGAATCCTTACGGCTGGTGGAGCCCCCGCCTCAACGCGGTCGCGTCGTCCCAGATCGCGCTACGCAAGGCGTCGAGGCGGTCATTGACCGCGGTCTCGTCGACCGGATCGACGACGTGGCCGTTGATACGCAGGATCAGGAGGTCGTTGAGGCTTCCCATGCCGCCGAACGCGTTGAGGATATGGCCGAACGCCCCGGCCTCATGCGCCCGCAGTTCGCTCTGGCACTGGGTTGCCCACTCCAGCCAGCGCTTCTCGCCGCGACCCCGGAACAGGTCGGCGACCTGTTGCAGGCTCGAATCAAGGCGCGTCAGCCGCGCTTCGAAGTCCGGCTGCTTCACGCTCAGGAGCATAAGATGCTGCTGCTTCTCGCGGTAAGGGCCGTGCTGCGTGGTGTGTCCTATCGCCGCATGACGGGGCTGTTCAGTGGCCCGTGCCCGGGATTAGCGTTCTCGAGGTCCGGATGCCCGGCCGCTGTCGCGGCGGGCGGGTGCGGGCCTCGACAGGTCGCCGCGCGAGGTGACCCATGTCTGCTCCGACTGCACTGCTTGCGTACCAGCCGGCGTCGATGTCGACCGCTCAGTTGGCCGCGGTCTCGTTCTTGGCCCGGTACTCCGGCCGCACGCACCGGTTGTATGCGTTCCAGCTGCGGGAGTGGTTCTCCTGGTGCGAAGGGCACGGCCTGGACCCGCTGGTCGGGGTCCAGCGCGCCCACGTCGAGCTGTACATCCGTGGGCTCGGGGAGCGCGGGTTGATGGACTCCTCGGTGGTGACGATGATGCACGGGGTGCGCGGGTTCTTCCGGTTCGCGCACATCGATGGCCTCGTCCCGGCCGACCCCGCCGTCTATGCGCGCCTGCCGAAGGTCCACCGCGATGAGTCTCGCACCCAAGGCTTGGACCGACTCGAGCTGACCCGGTTCCTGCAGGTCTCCCAGACCATCACCGTCCATCACGGCGCGCTCGCGTTCCTGCTCGGGATCAACGCGCTCCGCGCGTCGGAGGCGGCGGCGGTGCGCGTCGAGGACTACGCCGAGACCCTGCGCGGGCACCGGGTGCTGCGCCTGGTCGGCAAGGGCAACAAGCCGGCCACCATGCCGGTCACCGTCCCGGTGCTGCGAGTCCTCGAGGCCTGCCGCGGCGATCGCGCAGAGGGACCGCTGATCCTGCGACCGCAGAGCGGGAACCCGATCGACCGGCGCGACGTGTACCGGATGGTCGCACGCATCGCCAAGGCCGCCGGGATCCCGCGGCACATCAGCCCGCACTCGCTGCGGCACGCCGCGATCACCAACGCCCTCGACGCCGGGGTGCCGCTGCGCGACGCGCAGATCCTCGCCCGGCACGCCGACCCCCGCACCACCGAGCACTACGACCGAGCGCGGGGCAACCTCGACCGGCACGGCGTGCACTTCCTGACCGCGTACGTCGCCGGCGTCTGAGCCAGATGAGACCGCACCACGTACTACATCGTCGTACAGCGGCTACACTCGTCGGGTGGCGGAGGAGATCCAGTGGGACCCCGAGGCCACTGAGTACATCCGCTCGCGTGGCGACCGCTAGCCAAACGCCGAGGGGATCGAAACCGATTGGACTCAGGAGGTCATGCAAGATGTCGACCTCCTCGCGCTCGAACCGGACCCGAAGTCTCGAATGGGAGCGTGTCGGTTCATCGGCCACTCCCGCTCCGCCGGGCGCGTGATCGTCGTGATCGCCTACCGCGACCTCGACGGTGACCTGCACGGCATCAACGCCTGGCCGGCCACCGGAGCCGACCTCACGCTCTACCAGCAAGGAGACGATGATGGCCAAGACGATTGACCCCGCGCTGGCCAAGAAGCTCCGCGCCGAGTCGGAGCAGACCAAGGACGAGCCCTATCGCGCCGACACCACCGGCCGCCGGCCGAACCGGCAGAAGGTGTACTCGGTCCGGCTCAGCGCCGAAGAGGAAGCCGAGGTCCAGCGCGTCGCCGCCGCCAAGCACCTCCCTGCCTCCACGCTCGTCCGCTCCTGGATCCTCGAACGGCTCGACCACGAACGGTCCGCCTGACATAGCCCTCTTCGCCGCGTGACGGGCGCACTGGCCTGAGCACCCTTAGGAACGCTAGGTTTTCGCCGACCTCTTTGGCCGCCGCTGCGTCGAGCTCGGCGACTGCAGCCGCCACTACGGTTCGGGGGCACCCGCGAGCACGCCTGTATCCACCGCCAGTTCCTCATCGTCCCCACGAGCGCCGGCCGCCGGCTCCGGATCTAGGACCGATCGGCATCAGCGCATCGAGACGGCGCCGGTAGAGGCCTGACTCTGCGAGACGGCTGAAACGACCCGCAGCCACGACGCGCTGAGCCCAGCCGGGTTCCCGCGGTGCGGCGGCAGTTCAACCTATGATCGGACCTTGGTTGGGCAGTCTGCGCCCAAAACCTGAAAGGCCTTCTCCTCGCGAGGGGGCCTTTGGCATGTCTGACCTGCGGCGATGCCCTTCCGCGGCCTCCCCCACGCGGTGATCCTCGACGACGTCCAGTTGCAGTGTCACACTTGCGTCATGCGCCGGGAGCGGGTTTTCCAGGCGGCCGCTAGGCTCCATGTCTCTAGCCGGCGGCTTCTGGTCTACCTCGACTCCCAGGACCTGGCGCACAGCACCGCGAGCAGCTCTCTGTCATCGGAGGCCGCGGTCCTGCTGCAGCGGGTCACGACCGCTGAGGTCCTAACCGAGAGCTCCCGCCACTACCGCTACCGCCCTGCCCCTCGCAAGACGTTCTGGTCGTGGGAGCACGACGATTGGGGCTGGGATGACCGCAGTTGGCGGAACTGGACTGGCCCGGACGAGCTGACCACTAGCGACGCCGCCGCGGCCTACGCCGTCACCCCTGGGACCATCCGCCAATGGGTCCGGCGCGGACACCTGTCGCCTTTGCGACGGGAAGGCAGAACCAGCGTCTTCGCCGCCCGCGACGTCCACGACGCAGCGATGGCCACTGGCCAGCGAAACATCCAGCCGGGAGGTCCCCTCGGGCGGGACCGCCATCACGTCCGCCCGGCGGGTCGCTTCCTCACCGCCGACGCCATGCACAGAGTCGTGACAGCCGAAGAGGCTGGCTCCCTTCTCTCCCTCTCCGCCTCAACCATCCGCTCGTGGCGCCACCGAGGTCTGCTCACGCCGATTCGCCATGAAAGCCGCACCCCTCTGTACCTAATGGCCGACGTCGTCAGCACCGCGCGCCGCGCGCCCTACCACCCGCCGCGCCGTAGGGCGCGTCCGCTGCTTTAGCAAGTCACCCCTGGAGGGGAGGTAGCCATGCCACCTCCCTAGGCGCAGCCATGCCCTGACACGACTTTCGGCGCGACATCGGCGCAACTCAGCGCCACCTCATACGCACCCTTAGGCCCGCTGGCAACAGCGGGCCTTTCGCATGCCCGAAACCGGGCAGGAGGCACCCAGCATGGCTCTCCCCACCCTCTCCGTCCCCACCGAGATGACCATCCACACGGCCATAGCGATCTGCATCGTGATCCTGGCCATCACCCTCTGCGGAAGCATCACCGGTTGGCTTTTCAGTCGGCTGACGCCGGCCCGTCGCCGTGACGTGATCGACCTCATCCGAGCCATCCGGAAGGGAGGTGGGAGCCCTCGCTGAACGCCGACCCGCCCAGGGAGAGATCAAGAGCTCCGCTTGGAGGCGACGACGCCTTGCCCCATCTCGGCGAAAGCCCGAGAGGCTACGCATCGCCCAGAGCGTGACCAGTCAACAGAGGATTGCGCGTGCGGAGGGTCGTGACGCAGATGAGTCTTTCCGCCGCCCAGTCGGGCGCGATTCCGACTACGTCCAAGCGCCAGGTTCCCGCCCGGCGCCTCCGGACAGGGGTTGGCAGGATGTGTCGTGTGAACCACGACGCCAACGGTCGTCCGTCCGGTCGGCGCGAGATGTCGATCGGTGCTCCGCTCGATTTCGCGGCGACGGCGGGACGCCGCCTGGACCAGCAGCAGAGCGCCGGCATCCTCGCCGGCGCCGGCAACCTCTTCGACAAGGCGGTACGAGCATGGGCGGAGGGCGATGAGGAACGCGCCCGACTGCTGGTCGCCCGCTGCCTGTCCCTGCCGTACGACGAGCACGAACAGGCGGTGCCCGCCCTGTGGGCGGCCAGGTTGAGGGTGTACACCCTCGTCACCAACGCCCTGGAGGCCTCCGACGAGGACGACCAGACGTGGCTGGACCGCATCGAAGAGGTTCTCGACGAGTCCAACGGATGGCAGCACGAGATCCTCGCCTATGCCGTCGCCGAGGTGGGGTACTCGGCTGGCTTCACCGGCGCGTCCTCGAGCGAGGTGCGGCGGATCGCCGACCTGGCTCCCGACTACGACCCCGAGCTCGACCCCGCCGACGATCTCCCTGCCGAGCAGCACGAGGACTTCGTCGTCGCAGCGGTGGCCCTGACCGCACGCCTGTCGACCGAGCTCCGGCTCTGACGGTGCTCCCCCGGCCCACGGTGCCTGCTGGGGACGGGGGGTGGCGGCTACCCTTGGCGGGCAGGGCTAGTTGTCCACGTCAGGAGGGGATGAGCCGATGGCCACTCGGGTGCTGTGCCGCGACGTCATCCCCTACGACACCCCCTCGAGCCTGGACGCACTGGCAGGCCCCGCCGAGGGTGTGCTGACGCTGCCGGTCTCGATCTACTGGGGGCCGGACTCCACCGCCGACCTCTCCACCCCTGAGGGCGTGGAGAAGGCCTACGAGAACATCGTGCGGGAGGGCAGCTCGCAGCAGCAGGAGGAGCTGTTGAACGCGGACCTGCTGCGGCGGGTGTGGTCGCAACTTCGGCTGCCCACACGGTGCCGCGATGCGTGGCAGGCCCGCTTCCCCGAGCTGGTCGACGGGTAACGATGCCCTCGGCGCTGGACCACCAGCGCGCCGCGGCGGCGCTGATCCTGGGCGCGATCGGCGAGGACGCCTTCGCGTTGGCGGGGTCGGGCGCCATCCGCGAACACGGTGTGATCCTGCGGGCGACCAGGACATCGACCAGGCACGGCGGCCTACTCAAGAACCTCGCCAGTGTCGCCGTCCACTAGGGCTGGCCGTGCGTCGTCGCCCAGGATGACGCGGAAGGCTCGGGCGGGTTCTGACGGTGGGGTGGTCGGCGGCTCGGGTCCGAGCGTCTCGGTGTCGGCGGTGAACGCTCGGCGCCGGTCGGTGCAGGGCTCCTCTGAGGCTTGCCGGGTGTGGGGGCCGTGGGAAGGCCAGGGCGGGTGTTCCTTGTCTTCGCCAGGTGTCTTGGAGCGGGCGCGCATCCGTTCCACGAACGCCGGCAGGGCGTAGCGGTGCCACTCTTCCAGGGGGTCGCTAGTAAGCGCGTGGCCGCTGCGGTAGCGGAGGTCAGCGATCACGGCGATCTCGTGGACGAGATGGGGGTGGCGGGGCCAGCAGGCCGGGATCATGGCATCGGTGTCCCACACGTACTCGTGGTTTACCCAGAGCACGACCTCGTCGAGCCAGCGCCACAGTTCGGACCGGTCGGCCGGTTCGGTCAGCGAGGCGGGCTCCCAGGGGCGTCGGAGCAGGCTGAAGGGGCCGAGTGCCTTCTTCTCATTGTCGGTGCCGTACATCGCGATTTCGAGCTCGCGGTACGCGCGGGCGATGCGGCGACCGGGCTTGGGGAACGCGGCGACCATCGCCCGAGGCTGCGGGAGAGCGGTGTTGGTTGGTTGGGTGGTCACGGGTGCAGGTCCTCGGTGTCGTGGGTCAGGCCGCGGCGGCGGGCTTCGGCCTCGGCGGCGGCGGCCCGTGCCCGGGGGTCGACTTGTCGGGCGTGCCCGGCCGCGACCCTGGCGCGCAGGTCGCCCTGTTCGGTAAGGAGTCGCCGGCCGGGTTTGCCGTCGATGCACCGGTGCAGCTTGGCGATGATCGGGCCGGCGGTCTCGGCCAGGACCAGGGCGTGCCGTTCCTTGAGCTGGCGCAGTTCGGCGGGGGTGAGGATGGGGATGTCGTCGGCGGTGTACTGCCGGCCGCCCATCCGGCCGGTCTGGTAGTTGCTGCGGGTGACCCGGACCTGGCCGAGCAGGTCGGAGATCTCCCGGTTGAACGCGACGTCCTTGGAGCCGCCGAACACGACCAGGGCGTTGGTCAGGCTGAGCAGGGTGCGGGCTTCCTGTTCGCCGAAGATCGCGCTCAGCTGGGGCCAGGCTTGAGCAGCCCACAGGAACGAGATGCCCAGTGCTCGCTCGTTGGCCATCCGGGTGCGCAAGGTGGGCAGCGGTGCGGTGGAGGGCAGCTCGTCGAGGATCGCGTGCAACGGGGGGCACAACCTGCCCCACGGTGAGGTGTTCGCCACGGCCAGGGCCGCGTCGAGGACGTACTCGGCGAACGCGGTCATCAGCGGGGACGCGGAGGCGTAGGGGTCTTCGCGGCCGAGGAGGTAGATGGTGCCGCCGCGGGCGATGACCTCCTCGATGTCGGTGGCGTCCTGGCCGGGACGGGGCACGCAGCGGCGGCGAATGTCCTCCTGGAAGAACAGGGACATGGCCTGTTGAACGGTGGTGACGGTGTTGCCGGCCGTGCGGTCGTCGCCGTGCAGTGCGCCGTGGAGCAACCCGTCCCAGAACGGGGCAGCGGCGGGGTGCTCTCGCAGGATCTCCAACGGCGCCGACGCCCCGAGCGGTTTGGCGACCCAGCCCAGGACGTGTTCGAGGGTGCGGCCGGTGAGGGCGGCGGCGTGGAAGAACCCTTGCAGCACCTTGGCGGCCTCGGCGGCGTAGAACCGGGCGGCGTCGTCGGCGTGGCCGCCGGCGACGGCTCCCTTGACGGTGCCGGCGGTGAACGCCTTGGCTCGTCGCTCGGCGATCACCGGGTCGACGCAGCCGCGGATCGGGTCCCACACGACCTCGGGGAGTCCCGGCACGAGCCCGAACGGGTCGAGCACCACACAGGGGCGGTCGCCGGTGGAGCGGGACGGGAAGGACAGCAGCAGGTCGTCCACCTTGGTCAGGGTGGTCATCGCCGCGCCGGGCGCGTCGAGCAGGGCCGGGACGAGCAGGTCGAGGGTCTTGCCGGAGCCTTGCGGTCCGATGACGCCAGCGGTGCGGTCCCACGGCACCCACAGCTCTCCGCCGTGGGGCTCTCTGGCCGTGCCGAGCCTCCACCCGACCTGGTGGGGCTCGAACCGCCTCACCGCCGGGCTCCCCTGCCGTACAGGTCGGGTCGGATGACCTTGGCCTGCTTGCGCAGCCGGGTCCGGCCCAAGGTCGCCTCGGCCTCCTCCCGGGTCGCCATGCCCTGCATCCGGCGCGATCCCCACCGGTTCCACGCCCACCTGCCGGCGATGACGAGCACGGCCAGCATCGCCGCCTCGGCGGCGGCGATGCACGTCCACATCAGCGTCGGTGTCGCGGCCCCGCCGACGCCGGACAGCCCGGCGTCGGCGTGGCCGCCGACAATGCCGGGCAGGCTGGGGAACAGGTCACGGCGGTCCCCGAAGACCCACCCGTTGCCGGCGAGCAGGTTCGCGCCGGAGCGCCCGACCTGGATGCCGAGCAGGAGCAGGAAGGCCACTGCCATCGTCACCGCGACCGGCACCTCCCAGGTCATCGGGTAGGGATTGGTCCGTCTGGAGTGCTGCATGCTCTCTCCTCCTGGTCAGCGGGCGGGTGGCCCTGGGTCGTCGTGCCAGGTGGGTGTCGGGGTGGCTCGTTCGGCGCTGGTGGACCGCTCGTGCCAGCCGCTCGCCGGTGGAGCCGGCGGCCGCGGGTGCAGGCCCATCAGCTGGTGCAGGCGGGCGTGGGCGTCACGGGGGGTGGCGGCGTCGAGCCGCACCGGGTCCGGGGTGGTGCCGTAGTGGTCGGCCAGCTGCCGGGCCAGGTCCGGGCGCCGCTCGACGAGCAGGTGCAGCCGGTCGCGCAGCTGGTCCAGGCTGCTCTCCAGGTCGGCGGTGGCCACGTGGGGGCTGGTGGTGCGGGCGACCGCGGACGCCACGGCCACGTCGATGTCCCAGGAGACGATCGCCACGATGCCGTCCTCGACGGTCGGGGGTGTCAGGTTCATGCGGGGGTCCTCTGCGTGGGCTGGCCGACCCTCCAGATCTCGAAGATCGAGTGGCCGGTGTAGCGATAGGTGAAGGACCCGACCCCGTAGCGGGTGCTGAGCGCCTCAACGGTGCGCTGGGTGGCCGGGTCCAGCACGATCTGGACGTGCCCGATGGCGTTGGGGCCGAGGTAGGTGTCGATGAAGATCAGGTCCCCGGGCTGCTCCCGCCCGGGGGTGACCCGGGAGCCGTGTCCGGCGGCGAGCCAGTTGCGTTGGGCGCTGGCCGTGCGCGGCAGGCTCACCCCGATCTGGGCGTAGGCGGCCTGGGTGAACCCGGAACAGTCCCAGGCGTGAGGGCCGGAGGCGCCGAAGACGTAGCGGTCCCCGGCGTGGGAGAGCGCCCAGGTGAGCATGGCGGCGACCTGCGGGGAGGACACCGCGATCAGGGACGGGTCGCCTTGGCCGCCGGGTCCGCAGTCGCTGGGGTCACCGGCGATGACCCCGCCGCCGTAGGCGTGGGCGTAGTAGAGGACGTCGTTGACGTACCAGTCGGCATGGTTGTACGCCAGCAGGGCGCGGCGCGCCCCTTCGGCGCCGCCGGTGGTCAGCCCGGCGGCGGTCAGGTAATTCGCAGCGCTCATCACCGAGTCGGCCCGGTTGGTGATGACCGCCTTGCCGTCCCCGTCGCCGTCGACGCCGTAGGTGACCCACGTGGCCGGCATGAACTGCATGAGTCCCTGCGCGCCGGCGCTCGAGGTGGCGGTGGTCTTCCCGTGGCCGGTCTCCTCCATCCCGACCCCGGCCAGGACGGTCCAGGGCAGGTGGTACCTGTCGGCGGCGGCGACGTAGAGCGCCTTGACGTCGGCCGGGATCGGCAGCGGCGGGTTGAGCAGCGACGCCAGGCGGGGCGTGCCTGGCTCCGGCAGGGGGTACCCGATCCCGCCCTCCTGCGCGGCGGGCACCGTGATCGCGTCGGAGGGTGACGGTGAGGCGGCCACCGCGACACCGTTGAGCGGGGCGCCGTGGGCGAGCATGAAGGGAACCGGGTCGACCGGGTCGCCGTCGACGCGGACCTCGAAGTGCAGGTGGTCCCCGGTGGAGGTCCCGGTCGAGCCCTCGACGCCGAGCCGCTGACCCATCCACACGCTCGCCCCGGCAGTGACAGCGGCGTCGATGCGGGCGAGGTGGCCGTAGTAGGTGCGGACCCCGCCGCCGTGGTCGAGCACGACCAGGTTGCCGTACCCGCCGGAGACCCCGGCCGCCGCGACGGTTCCGGCGGAGGCGGCGACGACCGGACCGGCGTCCGGGGTGGAGGCGAGGTCCTGCCCGGTGTGCATGCGCCAGTCACCGTGGATCGGGTGCAGCCGCATCCCGAACCCGTCGGTGGTGGTGTACCCCTGCTGGAACGGGGGCCGCCACGTTCCGGTCGCCGGCATCCCGGCGAGCGTGCACGTACTGGCGGCGGCGGCCGTGGTGACCGTGGCGGCGAAGACCACCGCGAAGGCCAGCGGCGTCACGACCAGCACCAGCAGCGCGGCCAGTGCCCATGCGAGCTGCTTCATCGCCGTCTCCTCCCCGGCGTGGTCACGCCGCGCCGGCGATCGCCTCGTTGGTGAAGGTCAGCTGCTCTTCGACCGGGTGCAGCCGGGTCTCGACCTTGTAGGCCCGCTCCCCCACCAGCCACAGCGCCCGGCCCTTGCGTTGCATCGCCCACCCGGTCATCACCTCGCGGGCCTGGGTGCCTAGGCCGAGCATGGTGTCGAGCTCCCCGGCGACGGCGGCCTTCTGCCCGTGCAGGATCTTGATGTCGGCCAGGTGCATCAGGTCGCGGGCGATGTTCGCGGCCTGGGAGCCCTGGTCGCCGACGGTGAGCATGTCCGACGGTTTGTGCGCGTTGGCCCACTGGATGTCCCCGCCGCGGCCGGCGACGCCGCGGGAGAGGCGGAAGTCCTCATCGAGGCTCTTGACCGCCTCCACCCCGAGGCGCATCACCTTCCACACCTCGTCGCGCAGGACGATTCGCAGGTCCCCGGGGGGTGCGATCTCCCGCATTCCCCGGCCCCAGCTGTTCAGGCAGACCAGAGCGATCCCGACCGCCTCGTCGCCGAGGGGGTTGAGCCGGGACAGGGACAAGGACTGGATGGGGGCGCTCCAGTCGACGTCGATGTTGGTGTGGTCGTCGAAGAGTCCGGCCAGCGCGCCGGAGACCATCTGCCCGAGCGCGTCGCGCAGCAGGCGGGTCTCGTCGAGGAAGTGCTGCCGGTCCGAGAACCGGCACGCAGCGACGAGGTCGTCACTGGGCTCGTCGAGCGAGTGCCACAGCCGCGGGATGGTGGTCTCGCTCAGTGTCGAGGCGGCGCGGGAGTAGCCGGTCAGGTCGCGCAGCGCGGCCTTGACCGCCGACTCCTCAGACGGCCCGAAGGGCACCCGTTCGTTGCCGATCCGCTGGGAGCCGACCAGTGCGCGCACCAGGGTGAGCCATCGGCTGAAGACGACCGCGGCCCGGCTCTGCGCCTCCGCCGCGGACAGGTCCGCCCAGCCTTGGCCGAGCGGGCCGAGGCCCAGCGGGTTGATCCGTGCCGACATCCCCGGACCGAGCGTGAACGGGGTGACCCCGAAGAAGCGGCACAGCTGCTCGTACTCGTCCTTGGGGTCGCCCAGGATCAGGACCCGGTACCCGAAGTCGGTCATCCGCAGGCAGAACGCCTTGGCGGTGGCGGACTTGCCGGTGCCCGGCTTGCCCATGCAGATCACGTTGGCGTTGGTGGCCGGGATGTCATCGCGCAGCACCCACCCCACCGGGTCGGCGTAGAACGCGGCACCGCTCAGGACGTCGACGCCCATCTGAGCACCGGTCGGGGGCAGACCCGGGCCGGCGATGAACGGCCAGAACGCGGCGGCCTGGTCCGAGGCCATTCGGTAGGAGGCCACCGGCGCCGACGCCGGCACCCAGCCGCGGCCGGCGCGGCGCACCCCCCGGGGCGGGACGTGCCGGAAGAGTCGCGTCTGACGTTCCTGCGGCGGCGACACCTGGGTGCGGGGTAGGTCGTGTCCGAAGTCGGCCAGCAGGCGGGCCATGTCCCGCCCGGTGCCGGCGGTGCGGCGGGGGGGGATGACGCCTTCGATCGGGTCAGGCTCACCCCGAGCGGGACCACCGACGCCGCGAACGCGAGGTCCTGGGCGAGGTCCAGGCGCAGCGGGGCGAACCCGGCCCGCCGGATCGAGGCGTCCAGCAGGCGTCCGTACTCGGCTACCCGCGCCGTCTTGGACACGGTCACCGTGCACACCGCGTAGGGCCGGGTCATCGCCGACCCGCGAGCCAGCTTCGCCTCGAGGTTGTGTACCCGTTGCGCGTCGTCCCGGGCCCTGGTGGTGGCCTTCATCCTCGCCTTCTGGCGGATGCCCTCGCCCATGTCGGCTGCCCACTCGCTGTTGGCCGACTGCCGGGCCGCCTTGCTCCGGCTCAAGATCGGGTAGGCGACCAGGAAGGAGCGCCGCTCCCCCGGGCCGGTCGCGGCCAGCACCGGCGCCAACGCCCCGACCAGCGCTCCCTTGACCGGCAACCGGATCGTGGAGGACACCGAGTTCCATGCGTCGTGGCTGTAGTGCCGCGCGGCGGGGTCCGCACCTGAGGGCCCGGCCAGCGCCCACGGCACCTCGCTGTTGACCTCGTCCCCGGCCTGCGCGGCCAACACCGCGTCGATGATCCCGGCCCGGTCCCCGGGTGCGAAGCCGGTGCGGCACGCGACGGCCAGCTCGGGGCTGGTCAGCCACGACACGCTCGTGGCGCCCAAGCCGCCCTTGAGCTGGGACTCCACCTCGGCCATCAGCCCGTACATGACGTGCGCGCGGGCCTCGATTCCCCGGCCGGTCTCCCTGGCGGCCTTTGCGATCCGGCGCTCGGGGACCACGATCGTCACGAATGCTTCGGTGCGTACCGAGGCCCGGGTCAGGGCCGCCTGGAGGTCGTCGTTGACCCGGCGGACCTGCCCCGGGCTGCCGGGCCGGCGGTGCCGGGCCGTCCACTGGTCACGTTCGGCGCCGTCCTCGGGGACGGTGCGGACCAGGACGAGGATCTCCTCGATCATCTCGGTGGTCGCGGCCTGGTCGATCAGCTCGGCCAGCCCGCGAGCCATCCGGTCGCGGTCCTCGCCGTCGCGCAGCCCGGTCCCCGGGTGCACGACCGCGGCGGTCGCGGCCCAGGTGCGGGCGAGGTGGTTCTGGATGATCGCCACCCGCGCCCCGGCCAAGCCGGTCGGTGGCCCCTCGTGGATCTCCACCCCAGCCAGCGACCCGGGCAGGTCGAGAGCGGCGAGGTCGTCGACCTCGCCGGTGGAGGCCCTCGAGCGGTACCGAGTCCACCCGGTCAGTGCGCCCGCGGCGAACGTCGCGCTCGCCAAGATCCACCCGATCGCCGAGCGGCCCCGCACCGGGACGACGGTGACCACGGTGGCCGCCGCGCACCCCAACAGCAGGATCGCCGCAGTCGCCCACTGCTGTTCCTTCAGGGACCAGAACATCGGCAGCGAGGACAGCGCGACCACACCGACCTGCCACCCGGTCAGCCCGAACGGGAACCACCCGATCCGCGCCTTCGAGTACTCGTCGTAGACCTGACTCATGACATCTCTCCTTGGCTAGGCCGGGACGATCGGGACCGCGGCGGCGCCACCGGCTGCACCGGTCGCGCCGGCACCGCCAGCTGCGCCCGCGCCGCCGGCCGGGCCCGGCGAGGCCGGAGTCGGGCCGGCGCTGGACGGCTCGGCACCGCCGAGGGTGGGTGGGGAGGGGACCGGGGTCGTCGCGCCGCCGGTGCCCGCCTCCCCCGAGCCGGTGTTGTCTGCGCCGTCGGCGCCGTTGATGGCGGGGTTGTTCTTCGCGCTCGGGCCGCCCTGGTTGCGGCCCTTGCCGCCGAAGTCGGGGATGTAGGTGTTGTGCCCGACGCCCATCTGGTTCGTGGTGTCGGCGCCGATGACGGTGGCCGCGTTCGAGGCCGCGAGGACGCTGCCCAGCCCGGTGCTGTACGCCGTCCCGGCCGCGCCGAGCGCACCCATCGCCTTCCCGAGCTTGCCGGTGACGGCGTCCTGGGCGCTCTGCTCACCCTGGGAGGACCCGTCCGCGGACGTAGTGGACGCCGCCGCCGACGTCGCTCCCCCACCGCCGGCCCCACCGGCGCCGAGCAGCCCCCAGATCCCACCCTGGGCGGCGGCCCCGGCCCGCATCGCCGCACCGGAGGAGGTGCCCGGGTCCACGAACGCCAGCATCTTGAACAGCGCCAGCGGCGCGAAGCAGCTGACCACTAGCAGCAGCACCCCGGGCAGCGCGGTCCCGACCGCCTCCTCGAGGGAGTCCCCGCCGCTGAGGGCCACCGAGGTCGTGACCTTGACCCCGGCACCCATCACGATCACCACCAGGACCGGGGTGAACGCGGCCGCGTGGAACCACCGGAACGCCTTCCAGAACCAGGCGCGCCCGCCTTCCCACATCAGCCCAGCCGCGGCGATCGGGGCGGTCGCGGACAGCACGAGCAGCGCCACCCCGCGGGCCAGCAGGATCAGCAGGTGGCCGATGGCGGCAAAGATCACGAACACCCCGAGCACGCCGAGCACGGTCGCGGTCGCGACCTCGCTGATGTCGCCCACCGACAGCGGCGCCCACGGCTCCCACGCCGAGAACGTGTCGACGTTCAGCAGCGCCTGCATCAGGGAGTGGGTCAGCCCCCCGGCGGCCTTCTGCACGGCGACCGCGTAGGCGACCCACGCGGCCCACACCATGACGAACTGGCCGCCGCCGAGGAACACCCGGGCCAGGCTCTGCCCGTCGCGGCGGATCATCGTCACCCCGAGCTGGACCATGAGCAGCACCAGCGCCAGCACCCCGGCGATCCAGAACGTCACCTGGTAGATGCCGGACAGTGGACCGTCACTGCCCAGGTCGGGGTCGAGGAACTGGTCCTCGAGGAGCAGCACCCACTTCAGCACCATCAGGCCGCAGTTCCAGAGCGCCACCATGACGACCGTGAACCCGTCCGCGGCGGCCTTGCCGACCACCGTCCCGCTGAGCCCGGACAGCGGGTTGATCGCCTCCCACCAGTTCACGACGGCTCCCCCGCGTCGGCGACCCAGGTGCGCCAGCCCGCCTCCAGGGCCAGCTGGGTGCCCGGCCAGGTCGCCGGCGCCCGCGCCGGTTCCGTCCCGGGGGCGATCACCCACCGGTCCCCGGTCCACTCCATCCGGGCGCACATGCCGTCCACGACGCTGTCCTCGGTGACCACCCGAGCGGTCACCTTCACCAGGACGCACGTCAGCGCCCAGTCCGGCCCGTCGACGCCCTTGACCTGGCCGGCGACCGGGACCGCGGTGATGACGGTGGTGGCGTCGTCGACGTACTGCGCGGCGGGGCCGGAGCGGAACGCCACCACGTCCACCGCCGGCCGCCACTGCCGTACCGGGGCGGCGCCCGGGGAGGCCCAAGCATGATGTACCGCGTCGGTGACCTCCAGGCTCATGTGCGCCAGCACCGTCGAGGCGATGGCGCCCCATTGACCCAGCGCCCCCTCGGGGGTGCGAGGGAAGCCGGTCGGCACCTGCGCCGGCCCGACCGTGGTGGCGGGCGGGACGACCACCGTCGGTGGCGGGGCGGTCCCCGACGCCCCACCCCAAGCCGCGGTCGGCGGCGACGCACGCATCGGCGCCGCAGCGATGGCGTCACGTCGCGCCTGCCCGCTCAGCCCGGTCGCCACGTCCCCTGCCGAGACCTGTGCCGCGTCCACCGCGGCCGTGGAGGGGGTGTCGTGGCCGGTCAGGGCCGAGTAGGTCCCGTAGCCGAGCGCGCCCAGCAGCACCGCCGCCACCGCGGCGACAGCGAGCATCGTCGCCAGCAGCCGGCGACGCGACCACGGTTCCGGCGTGGCATCGGCGGCGGTCATCCGACGCAGCCCGACCCGGTGATCCCGGAGAGCATCCCCGGCACCACCATGTAGGCGACGGCAGCGACGAACACGACGGCGACCCCGACGACGCCGGCCTTGGAGGCGTGCGGCATCGCGAAGACCCGGCCGCCGACCACGGCACCGACGGAGACGACGACCCCGACGAGCATCAGCGCGAGCACGCCCCACAGGACGTACCCGGTCAGGGTGTTGGCGTAGGCCTGCGCGCCCGGTGGGGCGACCGGGCAGACCTGGGGCAGCGCGAGCGGCCCGGCCGCGGCGAGTGAGTTCAGCATGAGCCGTTCCTTTCCGTGAGGTTCCCGGCGTCGAGGTGGCGCAGGACGGTCGCCGCTGCGCGACGCAGCGGGGCAGAAGGGGGCGCCCAGCCGGGGGCCCGTGACGTCGCGCGCCTGTCCAGCGGCACCGGCAGCAGCAGCCCGTCGCGCTCCCGCACCCTCAAGCGGTGGCCGAGCTCGGCGCTCACGTGGGCCGGCCAGCGGCGGCGCTCCGGGCCGACGACGACGACCACGACCCGTTCCGCGCCGAGCAGGGCCAGTGCGGTCTCCGCCCGTCGCAGCCCCGGCACCGTGGCTGTGGTGACCGCGACCACCAGCGCGGCCGTGTTCAGGTACTCCCCCAGCCAGCCGCTCGACTCGAGTGCCGCGCCGACCTCCCAGCCGACGTCGAGCACGGTCAGCGCCGGGTCAGGGTCCGGCAGCGGCAGTGAGTCCGGGCCGGGCAGGATGCGCCCGGTGCGGGCCAGGGTGACCTCGCCGCGGCGTCCGCGGGTCCAGCCATTCGCAGAGACCCCCAGCTCCGCGGTCGACGCCCCGGCCAGGCCGGAAGCGGACGCCGAGCAGCACTCGACCACCCGGGCGGCGCCGGCTTCGCCAGCCAGGGCGAGGGCGAACGTCGACGCGCCGCACTGACCCAGGCAGCCGATCACCGGCACTGCGTGGCCATCGGGCTGCCACGCCTGTCCGTCGCTGCGGCGTCGGGAGCTGCGACCGGGCGCCTGCCGGAACTCCCCGGCCTGCGCGGCCGCCCAGGCCCGATTCAGCTCGTCCACGCCCACCGGGCGCACCACCCCGGCGGTCATGTGCCTTGCCCCGCGAGCTGGACCTGGCGGGCAGCCAACGCGGCCTGCTCCGGCGCCGCGGGCAGGCGCGGCAGTCGACGCCCGGCCCGCGGGCCGCGGTGAGTCCGCTGCACGCACCCGTCGGCTCGGGCGCTCCGGTCGGCCCCAGCGGCCATCAGGTCAGCCACGGCGCCGTCCTCGTCCCCGGCGACCTCGAGCGCGCGGGTCAGCCACGCCGTCCCCTCCCCGGCCGGCGTGCGGGCTTCGGCGGCGGGCTCGAGGGTCACGAGACCCACCCCGCCCGTGCCTGCGCGATCGCCTTCAGGCTCCGGACGGCGCGCCGTCGCAGCGTGGCCGGGGACACCCCGTGGAACCGGGCGACCGCGTCGAGGACTGCGGGTGCGCACAGCCCGCCGGCGCCACGCCCGGACCGGACTCCCTTCTGGGCGGCTACCTCCGCCAAGCGGGTGAGAAGGTCCCGGTCGGCTTTGGTGATGATCCCGCCGGTGACGGCTCGATCGAGCACCGAGTCGGCGAGGTCGGGGTCCATTCCTTTTTCGTGGTCCCGCATCTGCGGCTCCCAGTTCGAGACCAGGCCCTCCAGCGACACCCGCCGGATCCAGCGCCGCTCGGGGTCAGCCTCTGCGGGGGGTACGCCCAGGTCGCGCAGCACCGCGGCCCGGGTCTTGGCCCTGAGCCCCGCGCTCACCGCTGATCGGGTCTCCCACGGGAAGGTGCGGATCTCCAGCCACAGCTGCGCGGCCACCATCTCGTCGATGTTCGGCGACAGGTCCCCCAACGAGGCGGCCAGGCGGATCGCGGCAGGAAGCAGCGCCCACGCCACCGCGCCCACCGCGGCCAGGTCGTCATCGCCACGCGGGCTGGCGAGCACCGTGAGCGGGTGCAGCAGCTCGTCGACGGTCGAGGTCTGCTGCGTGCGCGTCCACGCCCGCAGGTCGCTCAGGTCCTCCACGACGGCCAGGGCCGGGGTGTTGCGGCACCAGCGCGGCCACGCCGCTCGGGCGGCGCCCAGCAGACCCGCCTGCGGGTCCGCCAGGCCGAGGTGCTCGGCCACTGTGCTCGATTGCTGCGTCATGGCCGCAACCGTGCAGATCAGGCGTTACCCCACAGCGTTACCCCCGTGAGTGAACCCTCCGAATGGCGGGGGGTAACGGGCCCGGCACGGCACGTCCGTGCAGGTCAGCGGGGGGTAACGACCTTCCGCCCGTCGACGTCCCGGCTGCGTTGTCAGGCTTGGCCGCGGTGCGCGAGGGCACGGTGCTGACGGGTGCCGACACAGCGGGCGCCGCACTCCGGGCAGGTCTGGAGGTCGGTGCCGGCGAGCCACCGGGTGACGGTTGCCTCAAGCCAGAGGGTCCGGCCGTTCTCGAGCCGGAAGTCGGGGTCGGGCAACCGCCCAGCTCGCCGCCAGGTGAGCAGAACGGGGTGGCTGATCCCGACACGCCGGGCCAGCTCGTTCATGCCCACGACCCCGTCCGGAAGTCGCGGACCGCGGCGCGGGAACGGACCGTGCGGGCGGGTCGCCCGCCGGATCGTGGCGACCGGGGCTCCGCAGCGGTCCGCGATGCGGTCCGGCGATTCACCGGAGCGGCGTGCCCGCACCCACTCGTCGACGACCTCCGGGGCGGGAGAGGGTCCGCGGCCGGTGGTGCACTTGGTGACCCACTGGTGGCTCACGCCGTACTGATCGGCCAGGGACTGCACCTGGACGCCGCGACGTCGGGCTGCCACCCACTTCTCGGTGCGCACGGCCACGTCAGAGTCGGACGCCATCGTTCGTCCGAGCTGACGTGAAGGCCGGGGGAATGGTCCGGCGTGGGCTGTGGCCCGCAGCACCGCCCCCTCGGTGACGCCCTCCGCGTCCGCGATGAGAGCCGCGGACTCCCCACCGCGTCGGCGGGCGACCCACACCCGATCTCGTTCCCTCGGTGGCGGCACGAGTCACGACCCTAGAGCCGTCTCGAGCTGCTCGCCTCCCGGGACGGCTCAGTCACGCACCGTCCGGCGTGTGGCGCCGAGCTGCGGTTCACCGGGCTCGATGACGCCACCGTCGGGAGCGACCGGCACGATCGGACCCAGGCACCCGGCGTGAGCGAACGCGCGTTCTCGTTCGCTGCGGGTCTTGCTGGCCCGGCCGTGTCCGCTGCTGGAGGGACACATCGACTGGCTAGCTTGCCCGGTGGTCGCGCCAGTCCTTGCGCTGGGCGAGGACTTCCTGGGTCCGTTCGGAGAGCTCGGGCGGTGCGCCGTCGTCGTCGCTGCGGTTGCACACCTGGTCACGCACGATCCGCTGGGCTTCGCTGGGGCGGCCCTCGGCGGCGGCAACGGCAGCCAGGTCGAGGCGTGGGATCTCCTCGTGGGGTGCGGCCAGGGCGGCGGTCTCGGCGGCGGCCCGGGCCACGGCGAGGTCGCCGGTGGCCAAGGCGTGGGTGGTGACGGTGTGGGCGACATCGACGACCGCCACGACGAGGCTCTCGTCGAGTCGCTGCCCGTTGATGAGCCACGCCCACCCGGCGGTCTCCCGATCCACGGGGTAGTCGAACGGGCGGCCCTCGACGAGCCGGAGCGCGGTCTGCAGGTCACTGATCCCGTCCGCGCCGCGGGCCTGTCCGCGGACCCGGAGCCGGCGGAACAGGTCGGCATCGACGAGGAGGTCTTGCACCTGGTAGGTCGGGATGCCGCGAGCTGCGGCTGCGTCCGTCTTCCTGGCTTCTGGCAGGTGTGGTTGACCGGTGCGCGGGTTGGTCCCCAGCCAGTTGCGAACCGTCAACGCGTAGGCACGGGCCGACCCCGTGGTGATGTGGAACGCCTCGGCGATCTCCGTGCTCGTCGCGCCATTACGCAAGGCGATGAACGCGAGGAGCTCGGTCATGTACGGCTCCCGGCCGCGCGGGGCGGTGCCGTGACCGGTGGCCCTGACCGGCCCGAGCAGGCGCAGCTTGGGCAGCGGACCATCGGGGTCGAACCAGGCGGCCACGTCGTCGTCGAGAGTGGGGTCGGCGTGCGCGAGCTCGTCGCGTAGGGTCGCGCTGACCCTTGGGGCGACGGCTTGAAGGTCCTCGGTGGTGGTGGCGGCTGCGCCGGTGTAGGTGTCGTCATCGGCGTCGAGCAGGCTGGAGGACCCCGACGCGGCGGGTGCGGTGGTCGCGACATCGACCGGTGTTCGCGGGAGGGTGTGCTCTGGTCGCAGCGCGCCGGCCTGGTCGGCGTAGGAGGCCCAGCCCGTCACCGCCGTCTCGTCGACGGGGACGTCGACCGGGGTGATGGCGGTGTCGGCGTGGGCGAGGAGGGTGGCGCAGCCGCGGGCCTCGTCGGCGGTCAGTCCGACGGCCTCGAGGTCCAGCCCGACCTCGGGCAGTCGCAGCCGGCCGTCGGCGGTGACCTCGAGGACCATGCCGCCGCTGATGGAGGGCTGCCCGGAGACCACCACCGAGGTGGCGGTCTCCCCGGCGTGTTCGCGCACCAGGCGCAGCAGGTGCTCCAGCGTCGGGGAGCCGCTGGCGTCGGCGGCGGCCAGCAGCAGCCGGCTCGGCCACGCTTCGTCCCCGGCCTGGGTGGCGCGGGCGGTGGCGACGTCGGCGCCGACGGCGCGGGCATGGTCGATGGTGGCGACCGCGGCCGCCAAGGTCCGCCCCACCGGGTCCCCGTCCGCGCCGTCGCTCGGGTAGACGTGGATGCGTTCGGGGGCCACCGCGGCGAGCTCGGCGGCCACGCCGACGCAGCTCACCTCGACCGCGGAGGCCCACGGGTTGCAGGCCACCTCGGCGGCGAGGTACCGGGCGAAGTCGACCCCGTAGGTGGCATCGCCGGTGATGGTGACCGCCAGGTCCTCGATGTTGAGCAGCCACACCGCGTCGGTGTCGCTGACGCCGATGGTGACCAGCAGCGGGTAGGGGGCGGGTTGGTCGGTCTCGCCGGGGCCGATCGCGTCCAGCGGGGTCGCCGGGGTGATCCGCCAGTGCATGGCGTCCGAGCCGACCGGCTCCCACGGCTCGGTCAGGTCGGCGGGTGCGGACAGGTGCAGCACGATGTGGGTTGCGGTCAGCTCGACCGCGGCCAGCAGCGGCATCATGTCCCCGTCGCGGGCGGTGGCGGCGCCGAGGCGGCGGAGCACCTGGTCGAGGTGGCCGAGGGTGGGCGCACTGACCTGACCGACCATGGCGATCGTCTTCTCCACCGGCGCCAGCAGGGGCGGCGGTGCGGCCAGCGTCCGTCCCGGGCGGCGATGACGGAACTGGGCCTGCCGGCGTCGGCGAAGTGTCAGCAGCAGCGCACCGGCCAGTAACGCCCCGCCCGCGGTCAGCCCGGCGAGCATCCACGGCGCGGGCTGGGCGTCCTGGCCCTCCCCGGGGGTCGCGAGACTCGCGCCGGCCGGGACTGTGCCCCTGGTGTGGGGTGGGGCCGCACCGGCCGGGTCGCCCGTGGTGCCCGACGGCGACACGGAGCCTGCGCCGTCGGGCGCGGCGCTGGCGGTCGGGGTGGCCGAGGGGGTCACGGCGGCGGACGGTGAACCCTGCGGGGCCGGCTCGGGGGTGACCTCCGGGCGATCCCCGCGCAGTCCGGGGTTGATCGGACGCGCGGCCGTCGAGGCGGCGGCCCCTGGATGGGTCGTGGAGGTGTCGACGTGCGGCGCCGTGCCAGGGGTCTGCGGGGTCGACCGGGCGGAGGGGGTGGTCTCCGCTTCGTTCGCGGTGGTGGGGTCGAGCTCGGCGGGGATGTGGATGCGCCACCCGACGTAGATCAGGTCGGGGTCGGTCAGCCGGCGCCCGTCGGGTTGGGTGACGTGGCGGGTTGCCTGATAGAGCGCCTTGTAGAGCATCCCGTCGCCGAGTTCGCGTTCTGCTAGCCCCCAGAGGCTGTCACCCTCGTGGACGGTCACCGTCCGGTCCTTCACCGGCGCATGGTGCTGGGATCGGGCCGTGTGCCTGGCCGTGGCCGCCGTGGTGATGGTGTGCGCGGTGGCCAGGCCGGCAGTCGATGCCGGGGCGGCGGGGGCGGTGACGGCCAGTGTCGTGCCGGCCGGGGGTGCCGCGGCGGCGGGGGCGGCAGCGGTGCCGGCCGGAACGGCGACGAAGAGCAGCGCGGCGGCGGTGACCAGCTGCGCGGCGGCGCCCTGCGGCAGAGACAGGCCGGGCAGGTGGGGGGCGCGCACCCCGCGCACCCGGGATGCGACCTCGAGCAGGACGCTGACGGTCAGCACGGCCCAGGCGATCCACGCGATCCACGTGACCAGCCCGAGCAGGATCGTGCCGTCGTCGGGGGTGCTCAGTGCCGTCCATACCTGGTCCAGGCTGGGTATCGAGCTCGGGACGGGGTTGCCCGCGATGGTGATCAGCACCATCGGCAGACCGGCGACGAGGCCGAGCAGGGTCAGGCTCGCCAGGAGGCCGAGGAGTCGGGTTCTCATTGCCGTACCCCTTCCAGGACACGCTCGACCCGGACCTCGGCGTGGCCGGTGACCCGCAGGGTGCGGATCCCGATGATCGAGAGGAACTTGGTCGTGTAGGTGGTGTGGGTGTCGGCGACCACGGTGGTCCCGCCGGTGACCCGGGCGCTGCCGCTGTACCCGGGGGCGCCCGCGATGTAGGTGCGGGCCGCGGCGACGGCGGCGGCCGGGGCGACGCGGGCGCTGACGCCGCGTACCGAGCTGCTGGCGACCAGCTGTTGGCCGCCGCTGCGGGCGGCCTGGGCGGCGAGGTCCTGGGCGCGCTGCTTGGCGTACACCTGCCCGCCGAGGTCGACCGCGAGGCCGACGAGCAGGGTCATGGTCAGCGCGGTGGTGATCATCCACACCGAGATTGAGCCCTTCTCGTCTCGGCCGTGGGTGCGTGAGCGTGGAAGCATCCCGATCACCGCTCCCGGTAGGTATCGAGCGGGGAGCGGATCGAGGCGGTCACCGGCACGGTCGCGGGCAGGCCGGGCAGCAGACCGGACAGGTCGACGCGGCAGGTCACTGTCGCACCGACCGAGGCGGGAATCCCGACTGGTGTGGCGAACTCGGCCGTGTCGACGGTGACGGTCACCGAGGCGCAGTTGACGCGCTGGGCGGCCAGCCGTGCCCGGGCGGCCGACGAGGCCGCGGCGTGGGCGGCGCTGTGGGTGCGGGCAATGGAGGCAGTCCGGGCCGCTTCGGCCGCGGAGGACTGCACCGCCTGGGAGGCGATGGCGAGGCGGCCGCCGGCGATCGCGAGCAGGACCAGGAGGCCCAGGGCCGGGGCGAGGATGTCTACCTCGACCGTCGAGGTGCCCCGCTCGTCATGGGTGCGTTGGCGGCTCATCGGGTGATCCGTTCGAGCGGGGAGGACGATGACTGGGTGACCGTGGGGTGCCAGCCGGGGATGACGCTGGGGGTGGAGCCGGTGACGACCACCGTGGCGGTCGTCGCAGTTCGGGTGATGCTGACCCGGACCCCGGTGAGCACCCCGTCACCGCCGGCGGAAGCGACGAACGCGAACGCCGCGACCCGTCCGGCGGCGCTGGAGGCACCGAGGGCGCCCGCGGCGCGGGAACCTTCCTCGGCCGCGGCGATCGCCACGGTCCGGCCGTGGTAGGTCAACGCGGCCTGCATTCCGAGGAACATCAACGCGAACATCGCCGGCATCAGCACGACCAGTTGGACCGTCGCCGAGCCACGCTCGGGTCTGCGGGCGCGCACCACAAGGCGCGTCCACCGGTGGCGGGCGAGGTCGGCTGGGGTCATCGGGCTAGCGGATCTGGCCGACCTTGTTGGTGACGTACGCGGAGATGGCCGCGTAGACCAACCCGGCGAGGACGAGCAGGGCGACGACCCAGAACACGACCTCGATGGTGCTGGCACCGTCCTCGTCGCGCAGCCGTTCGCGGTGGGAGGTCACGACGTCGCCGGCCTTGATGCCGACGGTGTGCAGGGTGGCGATCAGGTAGTGCATCGGCGTGCCTTTCTCGTGGTGGTGCGTTGGAGTCGGGTGGAGTTCATGAGGCGTCCAGCAGGCGCAGCAGCGGTGGCGCCATGAGCAGGGCGAGGAAGACCAGGCCGAGGATGGATGCGGGGAAGTACATCCGCTCCTCGACCAGGCTGGCCCGGGCGAGTTCCTCGCTGAGCAGCGCGGATCGGGCGGAGGCGCTGCGGGCCCGCAGCTGGCGGTAGACCTCGCTGCTCTCGTCGCTGGCCAGGCGCATGATGTCGGCGACGTCGGCCAGCTCGGGCAGCGCCAGGTCGTCCGCGAGGGCGTTCAGGGCGTCCCACGGCGGCTGCCCGTTGTAGCGGGATCGGGCGATCTCCTCGCCGATCTTGGCGAACATCCACGAGTCGCCGATCTCGGCCGCGGTCGCCAACGCCACCGATGCCCCGGCGCCGGAGTTGCGTTCCAGGGCGCACAGCTCGATGTAGGCGCTCAGTGCGCGGGCGAAGTTACTCCGGGCCTCCTTGGCCTGGGCGGCGAGGTCGCGTGAGGGCATCACGAACAGCACCGCGGCCAGGACCAGCGATGACCCGAACGGGATGACGAACGGGACGTGGATGCCGATGAGGGTGAAGAACGTGCCCAGAAGGGGCGGCACAGCCAGCCCGAGCAGGGCGTAGAGGACCTTGCGCCCGTAGAACTGGGCGGGGGTCTGCCGCATGACCGCGAGGTCGCGGGCCGGTGGTATCCCGAGCAGGCGGGCCGGCAGGGTCCGCTCGGCCCACATGCCCATCCGCTCCTCCATGCCGGGGGCGACGGTCGGGGCGACGGCGCCGGGTCGGCGCCGGGCGGGCGGGGCGAGCCGGTCGACCACGTCGCCCAGGTCCGGCTGGGCGGGGACCAGGTAGTAGACGAGCCCCGCCAGGCCGATGCCGACGACGGCGCCGAGGATGATCGCCAGCTGCACCCCGGTCATCGCGCCGCCGCCCTGGCTTCGGGGCCGAGGAACCGTGGGAGGTTCTTGCCTTCGGCCATCTTCCGCATCCACAGCAGCCCGCCAGCGTAGGCGACCAGCAGCACCACGAGGATGACCTGACCGAGCGCGGTGCCATAAGGGGCGACGTAGTCGCCGGTGAACGCGAGCACCACCAGCACGCCGAGTGAGAACGCCGAGACCATCCGGGCTGTGCCGCGGGGCTTGGCCCGGCCGGCCTCGACCCGGCGGCGGGCGGCGACATCCTCGGAGACCGACTCGGCGACCCCGTGCAGCGCGCTGGCCAGGGACCGGTTGCGGCGGCGGGCGGCGAGGATGAGGTTGGCGGCGACCAGGTCGCCGGTCACGTCGTCGAGGTCGTCGGCGAACGCCCGCAGCGCGGTCTCGGTGTCCCAGCGCGCCCGCAGCCGTGCGACGAGCTGGGTGACCTCGGGGCGGATCGGGTCGGGCACGGAGCGCAGTGTCGCGGTCAGCGCCTGCTCCATCCCGATCCCTGCGCCGAGGACCCCGGCCAGGGCGCGGGTCCACTCCTCCATGGCCTCGACTCGCCGGATCCGCTGCGCGGTCGGTGGCGCGGAGAGCAGGTAGGGCAGGCCGAGCCATGCCGAGGGGATGACCAGCACGAGGACGAGCCATCCGGTTACGACCGCGGCCAGCCCCCCGATGAGGATCGAGGCGGCCAGATCGATCCGTTGCCGCCGGGACAGGCCGGTGAGGCGGCGCGCCAGCGCCGACGGCCGCGGCTCGACCGGCGTCTCCGGTCGGGCCCGCAGCGCCCACAGCGCGCCAGTCAGGCCGGTGACGATCAGGGCACCGAACAGTCCGGCGAGCAGCGGGGTCACGGCCGCCACCCCCGCCCGTCGGCCTCCGCCTGGTACAGGTCGGGGTCGAACCCGAACGCCTCGAGGGCCTTGGCGTGCTCGGGCAGGATGCCAGTGGCCTGGGCCGGCCCGTCGTGGGAGGGGCCGAAGATGTAGGTCAGGGCGTACCCCTTCTCCCGCTCCCCCGGCTCGACCACGGCGATCTCGCTGACCCATCGGCGCAGGATCTGGGTGCCGTCGGGCTGGTAGTCGATGCGCCGGTGAAGCTGCACGACGAGGTTCAGGCAGCCGGCCAGCTTCTCCACAGCCAGGTCACGGCTGACGTGGGGGCCGGCCTCCATCGCGCAGGTGACGAGCTTGCGGATGCAGGCCTCGGCGTTCGCGGCGTGGGTCGTGGACAGGGAGCCGGTGCCGGACTCCATCGCCTTGATCATCGTCCACACCTCCGGTCCGCGGATCTCGCCGACGATCTGGCGGGAGAGGGCGAACCGGAAGCTGTCGCTGAGAGCGTCAGAGAGCTCGAACGCTCCGGCGGCGCGGCCACTGGCGTCGACCTCGCCGACACCGGGGCGGGACTCCCAGTCGATGACGATCTCGTGTCTGCCCGACTCTTCGAGGAACAGCTCGTATTCGGTCTCGAAGGTGCCGATCGCCTCGTCACGGGGGATCTCCGAGCACAGCGCCCGCATCAAGGTGGTCTTGCCGGCCGACATGGGCCCGGAGACCGCGACGCTCCACGCGGCCCGCACCGCCGCGCCGAGGAGGTTCGCCGCCGCCGGGGAGAGGCAGCCGCGGTCCACCCACCCCTCGAGGCTGTCCACCCGCAGCCGGTGCCGGCGGATGACGACGGTGGGCTTGGAGGTCACCCACGCGGTCGCGGCCAGCCGGGCGCCACCGTCGAGCTTGAGGTGCAGCCGTGGGGTGCTCTCGGAGAACGGCCTTGGGTTCGACTCGGAGCGGTTGGCCAGGAAGCGCAGGAAGTCCAGCAGCTCGTCGTCGCTGTCCGCCACCGGCGGCCCGGTGATGCGCGAGCCGTCGGTGAGCTCGAGGAGGACCTGGTGGTGGCCCAGGATGAAGATGTTCTCCACACGGTCGTCGTCGACCAGCGGCTGGAGGCGGCCCAACCGGAAGACCGCATTGAAGGTGGCTTGCTCCATCAGCGCCTGTTGACGCGGGGTCCACGCCTCCGCCCCGGTGGCGACCGCGTCGGCGGTGTGGTCGCGCACCAGCTCGTGGATCGCGGTTCGTCCGAAGGCCTCCTGCTCCTGGCGGGTCATCGCGGCGCGGGCCACGGGCGCTGGCTCTCCGTCGGTCGGGACGGAGCGGCTGTGCCAGTCCCCGCCGAGGGCTTGCGCGAGGCGGTTGGCAACCAACGTGCGGAACGCCGCGACCAGGCCCCAGTCGACTCCGGCCTGCTCCCCCAGGTGGTCGACGACCTCCACGGGCGGCGGCGACGGCGGCGTGTGCCGGCGGCGCACCGCGTCGAGGTCGACCGGTGGTGGGTCGCTCGAGCCGGGAGACATCGAGAACGTGCCCCGCACCCGGCCTCGACGCTCAGGGGCCGGCCGGAAGAACGGGATGTCGGTCGGGTCGGCCTGGGACGGTTCGGGCTTCTCGATGCTCATGCCGGACCCCCCGCGGTCGCTGCCAGCCGTTCCTCGTTGGCCCGGATGACCCCGGTGATCGCGCTGCGGGTGGCCCGCAGCGACCGGTTCAGTGGCCTGTCCGCCCAATGGCCGCGGCCGGTGGCCCGCTCCCGCAGTGTCGCCTTGGGCACGTCCTTGCCCTCGGAGATCACCGCCGCGGAGACCGGGTCCCACATCACCTTCGCGAGGGTGGGAAGCTGGAGCACCCTGGTGATCTCGCGGGCGGTGTACGGCTCCTTCTCCCCGACCAGCAGCAGCCCCAGCGACGCGGCCGCCCCGGCCTGCTCGAACTTCTCCCGCAGGGTGTTCGCCCAGGACACCGCAGCCGCCAGTCTCGCCAGCTCGGTGCGGGTGACCAGCAGCATCAGGTCCGCCCCGTACACCAGCGGCTCCGGCCACCCGTACAACCCGAGCCGACCGGCATCCACGATCACGTCCTGCCCGGTCTCCTCCAGCGAGCGCAGCACCGCGAGCAGTGGGTCCCACAGCGCCAGCAGGCTGCGAGCCTGGTCGTGAGACTTGGCCCCCGGCACCACCCGCGCCTGACTCTGCGGGAGGTCGATCGAGACCTGAGCCAGCGTCTCGCGCAGCCGGTCGTCGAAGTGGGCGTTCACCAGGTCGGTCATGGCGTTGGGCGGCTCGACCTGCCCCCGCAGGTACCCCGAAGCGACCGCGGACGCGCCCGTCGGGTCGGCCTCGACCAGCAGCACGGGCCGGGGCCAGCCCAGCGCCAGGCCGAGTGCGGTAGTGCTCACCCCCGGCGACCCGGACGCCGAAGCGAGCGCGATCAACGACATCTCAGCGGTCCCTGGAGTCCAGGACTACGGCGACCTGCCCCGTGCCGGCCATCTCCGCGAGCTTCTCGGCGTCACTTCGGGGGACCTGAACGGTCACCACGGTGGGCGCGCCCTGCCCGGTGACGTCCTCCCCGGTCTGGGCGGACACCACCACACCCTGGACCGACACCGCGGTGGCTGCGGCGAGGTCGTCCACCTGGGCTGGGGTCGCCACGACCCGCACCTTGTCCCCGGCCAGCAGCGGCGTGCCCGGGGTCATCCCGGGCGGGACCGGCACCCCCACCAACGAGTAGCCGCTGTCTGGCAGGTTCTCCGCGGTGGTCGATGCCGGGGTCAGCAGGGAGCCGGCCGCAACGTCCACTGCGGCCCGCTGGCCGACCATCGACACCAGCTGCGTGGCCGGGACGGTGCGCAGACCCGGGTCGCCGCCGATCTGCACGGTCATCAAGTCCTCCTGGGTAATGACCTGACCGCGCTCGATCGCGTAGCGCGCTGCGACTACCGCCGTCGAGCTCGTCGACATCGAGAGCAGCCACACGTTGCCCAGCACGCCGACGCACACCAGCGTCGCCATCGCCGCGAGCATCCCCCACCGGCGGCGCGCCTTCGGCGGCGCCGGGACCGCTGTCCCCTCCGACTGGTCGGGCGGGACGACGGTGCCCCGCTGGGGCGCGTCGCGTCGAAGGGTCGTCGTCATCGCCAGCTCCTCGTCCTCACTTGACCAGCACCTGCACTTCGCCGACGGCGATCTGGGCGGTGCGCGAGAGGCTGAGCGGGATGCTCCCGCTCTGCCCGATTCCGGACCAGTCCACGCTCCAGTAGGACCTCGCCGTGACCGTGTAGCGGCCTTGGCGGGTGTAGGTGTACCCGCACGTCGGGGATGACTGCCTGCCGTACCTGTCCTGGTACTTCGTGCCCGCCCCGGTGCAGGTCACGCTCTGCCCGTCCCCCATGTCCCACACGATCTTCTGCAGCCACCCCGTCGCCGTGACCGCGTACCCGCCTGCGCTGACCGAGCGGGTAATCGGCCCGGTCGTCGACGCGCCGGGGTCTGCGACCCACATCCAGGTCGGCATCCCCACCAGCCCAACCCGCCCGGGCGCCGACTCCGGAACGATCCCGATGGCACCGGCCCTGAGGTTCATCCGCGCCAGCGCGGTACGCGCCAAGTCCCGCGGATCCGGCGGCGCCCCCGCCGGAGGCCGCGCCAGCCACACGTAGAACACCACGGCGGCGATCGCACCGACGTTGATCGGGCGTGTGCACTCGTAGATCTGGCCGTCGCTGTGCCCCTCCCAGGCCGGGTCGTCCGCCGGCGGCTGCGGGGACGCTGCCTTGCAGTACGCCTGCTGCGACTGCGACCACCAGCCGGTGTCGTTCGAACAGGGGACCTCCTTCTCCTTGACACCCAAGATGTAGGTGCACTTGGCGGGCCCAGAGCTCCCGCCACCGCCCGGAGTGCCTCCTCCCCCAACGCCACCCTCGTTGCCTCCGCCGGCCGGCGGGGGAACGATAATCGCAAGGCGACAAGTACCGGTGGACGGATCAAGGTGCTCACCGGGCGGGCAGATCACTCCGCCTGGGGGTGCGGCCGCGGCGCTGGCGATCCCGGCGACGGTGAGGAGCACCGCAAGCAGTGGCGTCGCCACACACCGCGTCAACATGTCTCGATCGCCTTGCGGCCAGTGATGTAGAGCGTGCTGCCGTCCTTCTGCACGGTGTAGCGGAACTTCACCCGTTCGGCCGCTTCGGGGTTGCGCACGGACTTGCCGTTCTTGTCGACAACGTCCACCTGGGTGCCGTCCTGGCAGACCATCACGACCCATTCGCCGGACTTGTTCGTGCTGGAGGAGAGGACCTCGAGGGTGAAATTGCCGGTCTGGGTCCAACCCTTCTCCCGGTACGCCGTCAGGTCGCTGTAGGTCTGGTTGAGGGCGTCATCGCGGGCGTACTTGTACAGCCTGCTGAGGTCTAGGTGCGGGTTGGCGCCAAATCGGTCTACGACGGCCACCCAGTTCTCCACTGCGGCGGCAGCCGCCTGAGCGTCCTTGTCCAGAGTCGAAGCGGTCTCTGACGGCGTCGGAGTCGCCGAGGTCGGCGAGGCGCTCGAACTCTGTGTCGAGGGCGCCGGCGTCTGGTCGGTGCCGGCGGAGTCGGTGCAGGCCGACAGCAGCAGCCCCGCCGCGATGACGGCGAGAGCGGCCTGCCTGACTCCCGACGAGACACCCGCCACGTTGATCCCCTTCGGTGTGTTCCCCGCTACCGTAGCGATCTTTTCACACTAGTGACAAGAGATCATCCATCAGATGTGCAGACGCATCCCCGCTGCCAGTCGTGCGATACCCCTCGCTCGCCTCCCCTCGCTGGCGCAACCGACACCTGCGCGCCCCGGTTGTGCTCTACGGACGCAGTGTGACGCACCTACTGCTCGGCCGCGACTTGGGCGGTACGCAGCGCTTCCGGCTCGACGCCGAGGACCTCGGCCAGGCTCTGCGCCACTTGCGGCGACAGACTCGCCGGCAGCCCGTTTCTCTCCCACCGCCGCACCGTCGGCGGCGGTGTGTCCGCGGCCTCTGCAACCTCATCCAAGGTCACCCCGGCCGAGAACCGCAGCCATCGCAGGTCAACCTGCGGTGACGGATCCTCCCGTAGGAGCGCGCTCGGGCGGACGTGACATGCGCGTGCGACGCGGTGCAGCAACTCCGGTGTACGCGGCGAGGATACCCCACGTTCCCATTCCGAAATCCGTTCTCCCCCAGCCAAACCAACCGCGACCGCGAGCTGTGCCTGGGTCAGGCCGGCGGCCTCCCGGGCCGCGCGCAGCTTCTCGCCGCTGAGAACTTGTTCACTCGGCATGATGCCCACACTGTAGAGCTCCCGCCGGGTCCGGGACGCGAGATCCGATCGCAGTCGGCCGGCGCCGGGGCAGCGTCCCCACCGCGCGGCGCTCGAGCGGGCCGGTCTCCTTCAGCGGGATGGCAGCGGGTCGCATCCAGCGATGGCTTGCGCGGCTCATCGTTGGCGCACCTCTGCACCAGGTACGGCCCACGAGGTGCCGCCCGCCCGCGCCTCGCCGTGACTGCATGTCCGACAGCTCCAGAGACGGTCTTCCGAGCTTCTTGGTCGAAATGACTCCTCAGCAGGCCCGAAATCGGTCTAGGTGCGGCGAAGGGGTACCCCTCTTACGGAAGGGGCAGCGCCATGGGTCGCGAGCCGATGGGCGTACCGGAGATGCGCGAGGCGGGGGCTGCGACGCCGAACCGGTTCTGGATGCATCTCGACGGCGAGGAGGCTCATGCCGCGTCCTCGGCCTGGCGGCCCACTGCCCCGGCGCCCGGCCGA
>OEIU01000613.1_pt1 | contig 31373 bp, 31 predicted proteins | sample 1539221 | NCBI WGS metagenome assembly OEIU01 (sample SAMN03792071, study PRJEB22550) | activated sludge metagenome | feature: wastewater treatment plant; material: activated sludge; isolation source: Wastewater treatment plant of a petroleum refinery complex | place: Argentina: Zarate | collected...
CCCGGCCTCGATTTCGAGACGAAGCTCTTCGCCAAGCCGAATGCGGCCGAACTGCTGAGGAAGGAACTCGCAGCGCCCGGCTACGAGCCCGCCATGATCGCGATCGGCACCAATACCGATCCCTACCAGCCGATCGAGAAGACCTATCGGATCACCCGCCAGGTGCTGGAAGTGCTCGCGGAGACGGGCCATCCGGTCGGGATCGTGACCAAATCCGCGCTCGTGACGCGCGACATCGACCTCCTGGCCCCGATGGCCGCGCGCGGGCTCGCCAAGGTCGCGATCTCGGTGACGACGCTCGACCCCGTGCTCGCGCGCCGCATGGAGCCGCGCGCGGCGACGCCCACCCGGCGGCTGACGACGATCCGCCAGCTCGCCGAGGCGGGCATTCCCGTCTCGGTCCTGGTCGCGCCCATCGTCCCGGCGATCAACGATCACGAGATCGAGGGAATCCTCAGGGCCGCCCATGCGGCGGGCGCGCGGGAGGCGGGCTACGTGCTGCTGCGCCTGCCGCTCGAGCTGAAGGGCGTCGTGCGCGACTGGCTGGCGGAGAACTACCCGGACCGGATGAAGCACGTCCTCTCGCTCGTCGAGGAGACGCGCGGCGGCAAGCTCTACGATTCGGCCTTCGGCCAACGGCAGACCGGAACCGGCCCCTATGCCTGGATGATCGGCCGCAGGTTCGAGGCGGCGGCGGAAAGGCTCGGCTTCAATACGGAGCGCGCGAAGCTTCGCTGCGATCTCTTCAGGGCGCCGGTGAAGGAAGCCGCCCAGCTCGCTCTGTTCTGAGGCGCCGCCCGGTTGCGAATCGGCTTCCGCCGGTGTCGCCTGCCGGGCCGATCGCCCCGATTCGCCGGAGGTTTCAGGTGCCGCCTCTTCCTCTCCTCAAGCCCACCCGCGAGCGCAGGCTGATCCGCGGTGGACACGGCCTCGTCGCGGGGCTGGACGAGGTCGGGCGCGGTCCGCTGGCGGGCCCGGTCGTCGCCGCGGCCGTCATCCTGGACATGCGGCGCATCCCGAAGGGACTCGGCGATTCGAAGGCGCTGAGCGCGGAGCGGCGCGAGGAGCTGTTCCTGGAGATCCTGGCGGGCGCCTCGGTCGGGATCGCGTCCGTGGCGGCGGCCGAGATCGACCGCATCAATATCCGCCAGGCGACGCTTGCGGCGATGTGCCGGGCCCTCGCGGCCCTGCCCTGCCGCCCGGACGCGGCCCTGGTCGACGGCAACGATCCGCCTCCCCTTCCCTGCCCCGTCGAGACGGTGATCAAGGGCGATGCCAGCGTGCCCTCGATCGCGGCCGCCTCGATCGTGGCCAAGGTCGTGCGCGACCGGATGATGCAGCGCCTCGCCCTGCTCCATCCCGCCTACGGCTTCACGACCAATGTCGGCTATTCGACCGCAGCCCATCTCGCCGCGCTCGGCCGCGAGGGGCCCTGCCCCCATCACCGGCGCTCCTTCGCGCCCGTGCGCGTCGCCGCGGCGGCGAGGGACAAATCGGCTGCCTGACCGGGGCGGCAAAAATTGCAGCCCCAAAACGAAACGCCCCCGATCGGGAACGGCAAACGCGGCTTTTACCCTGCCCGGACCATAACCGCGGCGTCAGTTGCGTAACCGGTGTTTGGCCATGGGTACCCTGCGTACCGCGGCAGCCGGCGCCGTCGCCCGGAAACAGGTCTCGCGTACCGGGTCGACCGCGCCGGCGCCACGGACTCTTCCCACAAGGGAGATCCTCGCGCTCGACGAGATCATCGTCGGGGATTGCATCGAGGCTCTGCGCCGGATGCCTTCGGAGAGCGTGGACCTCGTCTTCGCCGACCCTCCCTACAATCTCCAGCTCGAAGGCGCGCTGACGCGGCCCGACCAGTCGCTCGTCGATGCGGTGGACGACGATTGGGACAAGTTCGCTTCCTTCGCGAGCTACGACGCCTTCACGCGCAACTGGCTCGCCGAGGCACGGCGGATCATGAAGCCGAACGCGACCTTGTGGGTCATCGGCTCCTACCACAACATCTTCCGGGTCGGCGCGAGCCTTCAGGATCTCGGTTTCTGGATCCTGAACGACATCGTGTGGCGCAAGGCCAACCCGATGCCGAATTTCCGCGGCCGCCGCTTCACCAATGCGCACGAGACGCTGATCTGGGCCTCGAAGGGGCCGCAGGCCAAGCGCTACACCTTCCATTACGAGGCGCTGAAGGCCGGGAACGACGACCTCCAGATGCGCTCCGACTGGCTGTTCCCGCTCTGCACGGGCGAGGAGCGGATGAAGGACGAGGCCGGCCGCAAGGCGCACCCGACGCAGAAGCCCGAGGCGCTGCTGGGGCGCGTCCTGATGGCCGCGACCAATCCGGGCGACGTCGTGCTCGATCCCTTCTTCGGCTCGGGCACGACCGGCGCCGTGGCGCGCCGGCTCGGCCGCCGCTTCGTCGGCATCGAGCGGGACGAGACTTATGCCGCGGTGGCCCGCCGGCGCATCGCGGCCGTCGAGCCGCTGGCGAATCCGGCGATCGCCGCCCCCCCGGCCAAGCGCGCCGAGCGGCGCATTCCCTTCCTCGACGTGGTCGAGGCGGGGCTCGTGAGGCCGGGCGAGCGGCTCACCTGCCAGTCCGGGCGCCATGGCGCTCTCGTGCGGGCGGACGGCACGCTCCATGTCCCGCCCGCCGTCGGCTCGATCCACAAGCGCCCCTTCCCCCGCCCGCCGTCGGCCCGATCCAAAAGATCGGGGCGCTGGTCCAGGGCCTGCCCGCCTGCAACGGCTGGACCTTCTGGCACGCCGAGCGGCAAAGCCGCCGCGTTGCGATCGACAGCTTCCGGACGGAGCTGAGGGCGCGCGGCGAGGGCTGACTCCCACCCTCCCCCCAAGAAGTGGCGGGGAGGGCTGGCAGCGGTTGCCCCCCGCAGAAGCCCCGGCTAGGCAGCGCCCATGAACGTTCTCCTCATCGGCTCGGGCGGGCGCGAGCACGCTTTGGCCAAGGCGCTTGCCGCAAGCCCCCTCTGCGACGCGCTCTTCATCGCGCCCGGCAATCCCGGAACGGCCGCCTGCGGCACCAACCTGCCGCTCGACATCGCCGATCACGAGGCCGTCGCCGCCTTGTGCCGGCGCGAGAAGATCGACTTCGTCGTCGTCGGCCCGGAGGCGCCGCTCGTCGCGGGCCTCGTCGACGATCTCGAAGAGCAGGGCTTCCGCTGCTTCGGGCCGCGCCGGACCGCCGCGCAGCTCGAGGGCTCGAAGGCCTTCACCCGCGAGATCGGCCGGGATTTCGGCATTCCGGGCGCCGCTTTCGCGCGCTTCACCGAGATCGAAAAGGCGAAGGCTTATCTGCGCGAGAGGGGCGCCCCGATCGTCATCAAGGCGGACGGCCTCGCCGCCGGCAAGGGCGTCGTCGTCGCCGCGACGCTCGCCGAGGCGGAGGCCGCCGCCGAATCGATGCTCGGTGGAGGGCTCGGCGCGGCCGGGGCGGAAATCCTCGTCGAGGAATGCCTCGTCGGCGAGGAGGCCAGCGTCTTCGCCCTTTGCGACGGCATCCACGCCGTCCTCTTCGGCACGGCCCAGGACCACAAGCGCGCCTTCGACGGCGACGAGGGGCCGAACACGGGCGGCATGGGCGCCTATTCGCCCGCGCCCCTCGTCACGCCCGCCCTCGAGGAGGAGATCATGGCGCGGATCATCCGCCCGACCCTCGCAGGGATGCGGGAACGGGGCATGCCCTTCCTCGGCATCCTCTATGCCGGGCTGATGCTGACGGCCGAGGGGCCGAAGCTGATCGAGTACAATGTCCGCTTCGGCGATCCCGAGGCAGAGGTGCTGATGCCGCGCCTGCGCAGCGACCTCCTCTCCCTCATGATCGCGGCCCGCGACGGCGCCCTCGACACGATCCGGCCGAGTTGGTCGGAGGAGGCCGCGCTCACCGTGATCATGGCGAGCCGCGGCTATCCCGGACGGGTCGGGCGCGGCTCGGTCATCCGCGGCGTCGAGGCGGCGGAAGCGCTGGAAGGCGTGAGCGTCTATCACGCCGGCACGGCGCAGGAGGGCGGCGAATTGATCGCCGCCGGCGGCCGCGTCCTCGCCGTCACCGCGACGGCGCCGACCATCGGGGAGGCGCAGAAGCGCGCCTATGCGGGCGTCGCCGCGATCGACTGGCCGGAGGGGTTCTTCCGCCGCGACATCGGCTTTCGCGCGATCGTGCGGGAGAACGCCTGAGAGACTTTCGGGGCCGTGCTATAGGGGGCGACTCGGGTCGGCGTGGGAAGCGCGATGGCGGTATTGATCAGGGATGTCGAGGTCGAGCGCCTCATCCGCGACTTGGCGGATCGGTCGGGGGAGACCCTCACGGAGGCCGTGAGAATCTCCGTCGCCGAAAGGCTCGCGCGGCTGATGCCCGACAGCAGCGACGTCGCCCGCCGCAAGCGGCGCCTGCGCGAAATCACGGCCTATCTCGACGGCCTGCCCCGCGCCGCCGCGAGCGAATCGGACGGCGCCCGATGATCGTCGATACCTCCGCCCTTGCGGCGATCCTGTTCGGCGAGCCGGAACGCGCGCTGTTCGAGGACCTGATCCTGCAATCGCCCGCCGTCGCGACCTCCGCCGCGATCGTGGTCGAGACGGATATCGTCCTGCGCCGGCGCCTGCCGACCTGCGAGCCCGAGGTGCTGGACCGTCTGCTCGACCTCCTCGGGATCGAGATCGTGCCCTTCGACGCGGTCCAGGCGAAATTCGCCCGCGCGGCTCTCGCGGCCTACGGCCAGGGCCGGCACGAGGCTGCGCTCACCTTCGCCGATTGCATCGTGATGGGCCTCGCCCGCCAGCGGGACGCCCCGCTTCTCTTCAAGGGAGACGGGTTCGCGCTGACCGATATCCGCCCCGCCTGGATGCCGGACGACGCCCCGTGACGTGCGATCTCTTCCCCGGCTTTCGATCGCATTGGCTGGATACGGAGGCGGGTCGCATCTTTGCCCGCTCCGGGGGCGAGGGGCCGCCGCTCGTGCTGCTGCACGGCTTCCCGCAGACTCACGCGATGTGGCACCGGATCGCGCCGGCTCTCGCGAAGACACACGAGGTCTTCTGCCTGGACCTGCGGGGCTACGGCTGGTCCTCGGTTCCGCCCGGGGACGGAGGACGGAACGCCTATTCCAAGCGCGTCATGGGGCGGGACGTCGTCTCCGTCATGGAGCAGCTCGGCCATGTCCGATTCGCGCTCGTCGGGCACGACCGGGGCGCGCGCGTGGCCTATCGGCTCGCGCTCGACGCGCCCGGCCGGGTCGAGCGGCTGGCCCTCCTCGATATCATTCCCACGATCAAGGTCTGGCGGCGGATCGAGGCCGGGCTCCAGCCGGCCGCTCATTGGGATTTCCTGGCGCGGCCGGCGCCGCAGCCCGAGCAGGAGATCGGCCGCGATCCCCTGCCCTATTTCGACGGGTTGCTGAGGGACTGGTCCGGGCCGAAATCCCTCGACGTCTTCGATCCCGCGGCACTCGAATCCTATCGCCAGAGCTGCAACGAGCCGAACCGCATCCACGCCTTCTGCGAAGATTACCGTGCCGGCAAGACGACCGACAGGTCGCAGGACGAATCGGACCTCGCCGCAGGCAAGCGGATCGGCTGCCCGGCCCTCCTTCTCTACAGCCGCACCTATCTCGTCCGGCCTGGCGCAGAGGAGCCGCCCGAGGCATGGCGGCGCAGCTTCGCGCCGCAGATCGAGGCGGCCGTGCTCGATTGCGGCCATTTCCTCGCCGAGGAGAAACCAGCCGAGACGCTCGCCGCGCTCGCGGACTTCTTGCGGTAAGCTACTGGGCCTCCACCGTGCTTCGCAGGCGGGGTGATCGCCTGTGGCGTCGGCGGCTCGCGGGGGAACCTTCTCTCCGCGGGCGGGGAGAAGCAGGAGTGGCTGCCTTCCGGAGGAAATTCGCCGCAGGGCGGGCATTCGCAAAAGCGCCGCCTTTGACGGGCCTCTTGTTCATCTTAGATCGTTAGGATTCCCAGCCGAGCCGGGGACCCGCCAGCGCCATCGCCCTCATGAGCACGCTCCTCATCAAGCTGTTCGCGACCGCGCTGACCTTCAGCCAGATCGCCACCCGCCCGGATTCCGTCCGAACCTCCTTCGATCCCGATCGGAGCCGGGGCGAGGTCACGCAGATCCTGCGCGACGGCTGCACCCATCTGCGCCGGGCCTTCGATGTCGAGGACATCAATATCGACGAGCTGATCTCCACGGCGATGGAAGATCCGAAGGCGGTCGCGGGCGACACCGCGATGCTGAAGGGGCTCGACTTCAAGGACCTGGAACTCTCCTACCGGGAATTCTGCAAATCCGAGAAGGTCGAGCGCGAGGTGGTCGATCTCGGCGAGGTGGTGCGGGCCTATAACGAGGCCATGGTCGACCTGCCGGACGTGGCGAAGCTGAAGAATTTCCGCCTGCCCGGCGCGAGCACCGTGCTGGACGGGTCCGGCCAACGCTTCACGGAGGTCTATCCGCCGGACGGGCGGCGGGCCTGGGTGCCGCTGAAGGAGATTCCAGAGATCGTCCGCAAGGCTTTCGTCGCGGCCGAGGACAAGCGCTTCTTCCAGCATCACGGCCTCGACGAGCGCGGCGTCATCCGCGCCTTCATGACCAATCTCGCCGGGTCCGGCCGGCCGCAGGGCGGCTCCACCATCACCCAGCAGGTGGTCAAGAACCTGCTCGTCGGCGACGACATCACCTATCAGCGCAAGATGCGCGAGATGGTGCTGGCCGCGCGGCTGGAGAAGATCCTCTCGAAGGACGAGATCCTCGAAATCTACCTGAACGCCATCTATCTCGGCCGCTCCTCCTGGGGCGTCGAGATGGCGGCGCGGAGCTATTTCGGGAAGTCCGTCGGGGCTCTCGACCTGCGCGAGGCGGCGCTCCTCGCGACCCTTCCCAAGGGCCCCAATTACTATGACCCGGAGCGCTATCCCGAGCGCTCCCGCGAGCGCCTCGCCTATGTGCTGAGTCGCCTTCTCGACGACAAGGTGATCGACGAGGGCAGGCGCGCCGCCGCGCTCGCCGGCAAGGTCGCGCTGGTGCCCTCCGAGCGGAGCCGGCGCGACAGCGGCTTCTACGTCCTCGACCACGTGAACCGGGAGGCGAGGACCTTCGCGGGGGTCGAGAACCTCACCGCCTCGACCTACACGATCCACACCACGATCGACGCCGCGCTCCAGCGGGCGACCGAGACGGCGCTCCAGGACGGGCTTGCCCGCTACGAAATGGCCACCGGCCGCGCCCGCTTCCTGGAACCCGAAGGCAACCTCGCCGCCGCCATCGAGAAACTGCGCACCACCGCCGCCCGCGCGGCCTCGGCCGAGGTGCCGGCGGCACTGGCAGCGCCGGCAGCGCCTCCTTCGGGCGATCCCGCCCCGGCGGCGTCCCGCAAGGGCAGGTCCGCCGCCGCGAAGGCTGCGCGCCCGGTGCCCATCGTGCCGGCGGGCCCGAAGCCCGACTGGCTGCGCGCGCTCGAAGCGTGGCGCGCGCCGCTCTACGACGTGCATTGGCCGACGGCGGTCGTCCTCGACACGCGGCCGGGCGCGCTCAGGGTCGGACTGCGGGACGGGCGCGTGCTGCCGCTCGCCGCCTGGAGCGAGGGGCGCAAGCTCAAGCTCTACGACGTCGTGTTGGTGCGCGCCGGGGCGGGCAAGGCGGGCGGGCGGGCCGAATTGCGCATCCGCCCCACCGTGCAGGGCGCCGCCGTCGCGATCGAGAACCGGACCGGGCGCATCCTCGCCATGACGGGCGGCTTCTCCTATCCGCTGAGCCAGCTCAACCGCGCCACCCAGGCGGTGCGCCAGCCGGGCTCGACCCTCAAGCCCCTGAGCTATCTCGCGGCCCTCGCCCAGGGGGTGCAGCCGAACACGCTCCTCTGGGACCGCGCGGTGACGCTGCCGCCCATCGGCGGGGTCGGCGACGACTGGACACCCCGCAACGCCGATCGCTCGGAAAGCGGCCTGACGACGCTCCGGCGCGCCCTCGAGAACTCCAAGAACCAAGTCACCGCCCGCCTCCTCGACGGGGTGATCGATTCGCGGCCGGAGGACAGCCTCCAGCGGGTCTGCACCCTCGCGCTCGAAGCCGAGCTCTATGCCGAATGCGAGCGCTACTATCCCTTCGTGCTCGGCGCCCAGCCCGTGCGCCCGATCGACCTGGCCGCCCTCTATGCCGCCATCGCCAACGAGGGCGGGCGGCCCTCGCCCTACGTGCTCGAATCGGTCGAAGAGAAAGGCCGCCTCCTCTACCGGCACGAGGCGAGGACACCCGTGCGGATCCGCTCGGCCGACCGCGTCGCCTTCTACCAGCTCAAGACCATGCTCCAGGGCGTCGTGGCGCGCGGGACCGCGAGCGCGATGCGCTCCCTCGCGCCCTACGTCGCGGGCAAGACCGGCACCTCGGAGAACGAGAACGACGCCTGGTTCGCCGGCTTCTCGAACGACGTGACCGTCGTCGTCTGGGTCGGCAACGACAATGCGGACGGCAAGCGCCGCACTCTCGGCCGCGGCCAGACGGGCGGGCGGGTCGCGGTGCCGATCTTCGAGGCGATCATGAAGGCGGCCTGGGCGACGCGCCCGCGCACGCCCCTCGCTCCGCCCTCCCCGGAGGCGAGCCGGCTCATCGCCGATATCGGGATCGACCTGCGCACCGGGGACCGCGCCGGCCACGGGGGCTTCACGGAGCATTTCCGCCGCAGCGCCTCGGGGGCGGTGGTCGATACGCAGTTCCGGTTCGTCGAGCGCGAATCCGCCTACGCGGCCCGCGGGGGCTTCCCGGACGGCGGCGACGAGATTCCCTATTCCACCTCGCCCGACCCTGATATGTACGACCGCGATCCGCCGGGATGGCCGCAGGGCCGCGCCCAGCAGGGCGGCGGGCCGGACTGGTTCCAATCCGACCAGAACCGCTTCGTCTGGCCGGGCGAAGAGCAGCCTCGCCGCCGCCAGCGCCGCGTCGATCCCGATTATTTCTGGGGCCCCCGGGACATCTACTGACATGAAAGCGCTCGGGGCTGCCGCCCTCATCGGCCTCCTTCTCGGCCTCGCCCCTGCTTGCGCCGCGCCCGAGATGGCGCTGGAGGAGGCGCGCTCGGTCTCCGATCTCGGCCTGCCGGCGCGGCCGAACCTGATCCTGTTCTCGGACCGGGAAGGCGCGGACAAGGCGCCGAGCCTCACCGCCTTCGCCGCCTGGACGAAGGATTATCCCGAGCAGAAGCGGCTGCTCTCGCTCCATCCCGCCTATGTCGAGCCGAACGTGTCCGTCACCGTCGACGGCCTGCGCAAGACGCATGCGGAGAAGCTCGAAGTCTATGTCGCGGCGGCGCGGGTGATGCTGAACCGGCCGCCCGAGAGCGTCGATCTCGCGCAGCTCGCCACGTCCGGCGCGCTGGCCAGGATCGATCCCGCCATCCACCATCGCCCGATCACGAAGGACGAGGCGATCCCCAACCGCGATCCCGAGCAGCCCTATAACCGCCTCCCGGACCGGGCCTGGTGCGACGGTGGGGCCTCTTGCTACGAATCGCGCTACGACCTGGAGGGCAAGCTCCCGCTCGGGATCAGGCTCGCGAACAAGCTCTCGGAAAGCGGCAAGAAGATCGCCGAGCACGTCACCTTCCAGAGCGAGATCAGGCTGCTCTCGCCCGGCGAGATCGAGGCGGCGGCCCTTCCCCGCCTCACCGGGATCGCGACCCCCGTGACCGGCGCGCTCGTGCAGAGCACCTTCCAGGTCAACCAGATCCTGCGCTTCGGCAAGCTCCTCACCGTCGTGCAGCCGGCGCCCTCCGATCCGGGCAAGTCCGTCGTGTCGGTCTATCTCGCCCTCGCCGTGAAGGGCGACGTGCTGAACCGCAAGAAGGAATACGAGCGCGTCCCGGTGCTGCGCAACCTCGTGCCCTCCCAGGTGCTGATGGGGACCAGCTCCTTCAACACCGGCACCTCGCTCAGCGCGGGCCTCCCCGTCTATGCGAGGAGCCGCATCCGCACTCTCGCGACGCTGCTCTCGGGATCCTGAGGCGAAGTCACGGGCGCGGGCCGCCCTTGCGCGCCGCGGCCTGCTCGACCTCGAGGATGCGAGCCTGTGGCCATTCGGCCGTGACTTCCGGGGACTTCCGGGGGATATTTCGCGCGGTAATGCCCCTGCCACGGATAGGCCGCCCGCCCGGTGCCGTCGCGCAATCCGATCTCGGAGGCAGGGCCCTTCTCGACCGCCGGATTGCCCGCGACCAGCATGCCGGGGGCGACGTCGCGGCCGACGAGGCTTCCCGCCGCCACCACCGCCCCGCGCCCGACCCGGCGCCCCGGCAGCACCACGCTGCCCGCCCCGATCACGGCCGTCTCCTCCAGGACCGCGCCGCGCGTGATCGTGCTCGGCGGCGTCCGGTCGTTGGTCAGCACCACGTTGATGAAGACCCAGCAGAAATCGCCGATCACCGTCCCCGGCGCGACGAAGACGCTGCTCTGGAAGGAGACGTAGTCGCCGATCTCGCAGGGCCCCTGGACGTCCCCGTAGGAGCCGAGCTGGAAGCTCGCCCCGGCCCGCACCCCCGGAAGGGCCGTGACGTGATGGCCCGTCCTCAGCCGGTCTCCGAAGGTCGAGCCGGCATAGATCACGCTGTGGGAGCGCACGAGGCATTCCTCGCCGAGGACGAGCGGCCGCTCGGGGCCCGGCCCCAGATCGCACCAGCCCTCGATCTTCGTGCCGCGGCCAAGCACGACGCCCGGCCCGATCCGGGTGAAGGGGCCGATCTCGACATCCTCTCCGAGACGGGCGGCCTCATGCACGATCGCGCTCGGGTGAATGACGCGGCTGGCGCTCATCGGAACATGCCTTCCCTCGCGGCGGCCCTGCGGGTTCCTTTCCATGAAGGCAGCCGCCTCGCCACCGCAAGGGCGCTCGACGGGCCGCGCCCCCGGCCGCGACGCATTTTCTGCGCGCGAGGCCGCTTCAAAAATGCTCTAAGCACCGCGGCGCGGGAGTGATGCAAGGCACGATGGCGAGCGAGGCTCGAGCGATCCAGGCGGCGGAGCTGTCGGAGGTCCGTCCCCTGACGAGCCTGCGCTTCGTCGCGGCCTTCTATGTCTTCGTCTTCCACATCCATTCCCACTGGCCGGTCGGGACGGGGATCACGGACAATCTCCTCTCGGCCGGGGCGGTCGGCATGAGCCTGTTCTTCATGCTGTCGGGCTTCATCCTGGCCCATCGCTACCAGTCCGGGCATCTCGACGTGCGGGACTACCTGACCAACCGCTTCGCGCGCATCTATCCGATCTATGCCGTGGCCGCGATCGTGACGCTGCCCTGGCTCCTGGGGGCAGGGGCGGCCGAGCGGGGGCTCGCCAGCAATGTCGTGATGGGCGGGCTCCTCGTCGTCGCCGACACCTTCCTGATCCAGGCTTGGTTCCCGCAGATGTTCGTCTTCTGGAACAACAGCGGATGTTCGTCTTCTGGAACAACAGCGGCTCCTGGTCGATCTCGGTCGAAGCCTTCTTCTACGTCATGCTCCCGGCGATCTTCCCCGCGCTCTTCCGCCGGACGGCCGGCCAGATCGTCGCGATCGCTGTCGCAGCCTATCTCCTGTCGGTCCTGACCGCCGCGGTCGCCCTCGCCTTCAGGCCGAGGCCCGACCACCTGCTCCAGATTTTCTACGCCATGCCGATCTTCCGCTTCCCGGAATTCGTCCTCGGCATCTGCATCTACGCCATGCCGATCTTCCGCTTCCCGGAATTCGTCCTCGGCATCTGCATCTTCCTCGCCTGGAGCCGCACGGGCCTGCGCCGCCTGAACCCGGATGCGCTCTACGCCCTCGCCGCCCTTGCCCTCGTTCCGTACCTCGCGCTCCTCGGCAAGAGGATTCCGCTCTACACTCCCCATAACTGGATCGTCCTGCCGGTGATCGGCATGCTCCTCGTCGCCGGCGCGCAGGAGCGCGGCTTCGTCAATCGCCTTCTCGGCCACGCCCTCCCCGTCTGGCTCGGGCGGATCAGCTATTGCTTCTATTCCTTCCAGCTCCTCGTGCTGCTCGTGCTGGGCACCTATCACGAGGCGATCCTGCGCGCCGCGCCGGCGCTCGCGGACAACCGCGTCCTGCTCGCCGCCGCGCTGCTCGTGCTGCTGAGCCTCTCGGGGATCGGCTTCCACACCATCGAGGAGCCGATGCGCAAGGCGATCCGCCGGCGGGTCCGCCGGCCCCCGCTTCCGGCAGCGGAACCCGCCGACGCCCATGCCCGGTGACATCATGACTGAGAACGATCCGGCCGCCGCGGAAGATGCAGGCGGCGAGCGTCCCGCCCCGCCCCTCGTCAGCGTCCTCGTGCTGACCTGGAACCACGAAGCCTTCATTCGCCCGTGCCTCGAATCGATCCTCGGCGACAGCTTCAGGAACGTCGAGCTGATCTGCTGCGAGAACGGCTCCTCGGACGGCACCTGGGCGGAGCTTCAGCGGATCGCGGCCGATCATGCGGACCGCAGGATCGTGCTGTTCCAGAACCCGCCCGGCACGCCCGTGAATGCCGGCTTCAACAGCATGATCCGCCGGGCCACGGGCGAGCTGGTCTGCTTCTTTTCCGGAGACGATCTCTTCTGCGGCGACCGCATCGCCCGGCAGGTCGCCGCCTTCGCCGCCGCCCCGGCGCTCCGGATCACCTACAGCAACGGCCTCTTCCTCGGCGGACGCCAGGACGGCCAGCCCGTCCACGACGATGCCCGCTGCCTCGAGGTCTTCGCGCGGGAACCGAAAGGGGTCCTGCACTACATCTTCGAGAATCGCGGCCTGATGATCCAGACTTTCATGGCGCGCACGAACCTCATCCGCGCCGTCGGCGGCTTCGACGAGGGCGCGTTGGCCGACGACTGGATTCTCAATATCCGCCTCTTCAGCCACCTCGAGCGGCCGGAGCAATATTCCTACCTGCCCTTCGCCTCCTTCCTCTACCGGCAGCACGAGAACAATTCCTACAAGAACTTCCCCCGGCAATCGAAGCTGATGGTCGATGTCGTCGAGAAATACTATCATTTCCCCGACAGGACCGACGAACTGGCGCGGATGTATTATTTCCAGGCCAATGTCGGCGCGGCCTACGGCTTCAAGCATCTGGGGCTGACGCTCGGCTACCTGCGCCAGGCGCTGGCGCTGCGGTTCGAGCCGAAGCATCTCGTCATGTTCCCGGCGCGCTTCGTCCTCGCGCGCCCCGTCCGCTTCTACCGCAACCTCCGCGACGACCGCCGCGCCCGGCGGAAGGCCCAGGCTGGAGGTTGAGGCAGGCCGGCCCTCCCCGCCGCAAGCGGGGGGAGGGTCGAGTAGGCGGCATGGTTCCGCACGAGCCCGGCATGCTCTATTAACCCCAGCGAAACTTTCCCCGAAAGCGGAGCGCGGATGACTTCCCGCTTGGACAAGTGCAGGCTGATCCAGTTGCCGCGCATCCAGGATGCGCGCGGCAACCTCACGGCCATCGAGGGAACGGACGTCACGGGATTCGAGATCAGGCGCGTCTATTATCTCTACGACGTGCCCGGCGGCGCCGACCGGGGCGCCCATGCCCACAAGGCCCTCTGGCAGCTCGTCATCGCGATCATGGGCTCCTTCGACATCACGCTCGACGACGGAGAGCGCAAGCGCACCTTCCAGCTCAACCGCGGCTATCAGGGGCTGCTCATCTGCCCCTATATCTGGCGCGAATTGAACAACTTCTCGTCCGGCGCGGTCTGCCTCGTCCTCGCTTCCGAACGCTACGACCCCACCGACTACATCCGCGACTACGACGCCTTCCTCGCGGCCGCGAAAGCCCAGGGCTGATCCGATCATGGTGCCCTTCCTCGACCTCAAGACGGTGAACCTGCGCTCGCGGGACGCTTTCCGGGCGGCGCTCGACCGAGTGCTGGAGTCCGGCTGGTTCGTCCTGGGGAGCGAGACCGAGGCGTTCGAGCGCGATTTCGCCGCCTATTGCGGCGCCGATCACGCGATCGGCGTCGCCAACGGGCTGGACGCGCTGCATCTCGTCCTGCGGGCCTGGGATATCGGGCCGGGCGACGAGGTGATCGTTCCCTCCAACACCTTCGTCGCGACCTGGCTCGCCGTCAGCCAGGCCGGCGCGACTCCCGTCGCGGTCGAGCCCGATCCCGCGACCCACAATATCGACCCCGAGCGCATCGCCGCGGCGATCACGCCGCGCACCAAGGCGATCGTTCCCGTCCATCTCTACGGCCAGACGGCGGATATGGAGCCGATCCTTGCCCTTGCCGAGGCACGCGGGCTGAAGGTGCTCGAGGATGAGACGGCGGATATGGAGCCGATTCTCGCCCTCGCCGAGGCGCGCGGGCTGAAGGTGCTGGAGGATGCCGCGCAGGCGCATGGCGCGCGCTATCGCGGCCGGCCGGCGGGATCGCTGGGGCATGCGGCCGCCTTCAGCTTCTATCCGGGGAAGAATCTCGGCGCGCTGGGCGACGGGGGCGCGATCACGACGAATGACGCGCGTCTCGCCGAGCGCCTTCGCCTCCTGCGCAATTACGGCTCGCAGGTGAAATACCGGCATGAGGAGAGGGGCTACAATTCCCGCCTCGACGAATTGCAATCGGCCTTCCTGCGCCACAAGCTCGCGAGCCTCGACGAGGACAATGCCAGCCGCCGGGCCATCGCCTCGGCCTATCTCGCGGGCCTCGCGGCGACGGGCTGGGGCCTGCCCTCAGTCCCGAACTGGGCGGAGCCCGTCTGGCATCTCTTCGTCGTGCGGGTGGCGAGGCGCGACGAGGTCCAGGCCGCCCTGCGCGAGGCCGGCGTGCAGACGCTGATCCACTATCCCGTGCCGCCCCACGAGCAGGCGGCCTATCGCGACATGCCGGGCGTCGCGCCCCAGCCTCTCGCCTCGCGGCTGGCCGGGGAGGTGCTGAGCCTGCCCATGACCCCGCATATGCCGCAGGCCGATATCGAGGCCGTGATCCGGGCCTGCAACGAGGCGGCATCGCGCTTCCGCTGAGCGCTCGCCTGCCATGTCGCCGGCGCGCAACAGCTTTTCTCGTTCTGCTCCGGTCTCGTCAAAGCTCCTTTAACCTCCTCTCCCCCATCCAGTAGGGCTGTAGTTGCGTAAATGGGGCTGGGCGGATGGTCTTCGCGACAGGCGGAGCGAGGCGGATGGGCGGCTGGATGGCCGCCGCGATTCTGGCCATGGGCCTTGCGGCCTGTGGCCGCGCGACCGGGGTCGACCGGCTGAGCGACGCACGGCCCCATCCGGCGGTCGCGGCGGCCCATGCCCTGCCGATCCACGGCATCGACGTCTCGCGCTGGCAGAAGAATATCGACTGGGCCTCGGTCGCGTCTTCCGGAAAGCGCTTCGCCTTCATCAAGGCGACGGAGGGCGGCGACCATGTGGATCCGCTCTTCCTCCAGAACTGGGTCGGCGCGGCGCGGGCGGGCGTCCCGCGCTCGGCCTATCACTTCATGTTCTGGTGCCGTCCCGCCGAGCAGCAGGCCGCCTGGTTCAAGCAGGTCGTGCCGCGCGATCCGAACGCCCTGCCTCCCGTGCTCGACGTCGAATGGAACGGGGAATCGCGCACCTGCCCCCACAAGGTCAACCGCGAGAAGGCCCTGCACATGATCGCCGTCATGCTGCGCGAGATGGAGGCCCATACCGGCAAGCGGCCGATCATCTATACCGACATCACCTTCCACAAGGACATCCTCGAAGGCGAGTTCAGGAACCACGCGCATTGGATCCGCTCGACCGCGGCCGAGCCGGAGCAGCGCTATCACGACCGCACCTGGACCTTCTGGCAGTATACGACGACGGGCCGCGTGCCGGGCATCTCGGGCGCCGTCGACCGCAACGCCTTCTACGGCAGCGAATCCGACTGGGCCCATTTCGCGCGCACCGGCTGCGATCCGCGCTTCCGCTGCGGCTGAAGGAAGCGCGGGCCGCCTGGATCACCAGGCGACCCGCGTCGTATGGACGGGCTTGGCGACGATCTGGTGCCTGTCATGCCAGACGACGTCGCCGGGATCCCGGGTCTGCAAGCGCCCCACGGCCACGCCCGCCTCCTCGATGAGAGCCTTCAGGACATGGGCGTGGGCGATATGTTTCCGCGCCTCGGGCCGGAACCAGCAGATGCCGGTCTCGCCGAGGCGCGCACGGTCGCCGCGCCAGCACCGGGCGGGTAGCCCGAGATGCCGGTCGAACCAATCCGTCTCCTCGCGCAACACCTCGCGGAGCCAGTCCGGCACGCGCTCGTCGCTCTGGAGAAGATAGGCCACGCGGAAGAAACCCATCGGCGCGCCCGACCACGGATCCAGCCGCCCGAGGGCGAACCGGATATACATGGCGAAGTCCCGCGCCCGGCGCGAAGGCCGGGCCCGACGATGAACGGGATGGGTGAGAATCGCCCGACGAGGACGCGGCGCGAAGGTGAGATCAGCGGCCGCGCGTCGGGACATGCCCTCTCGGGGCGAAGCTGGATCGCCGCATCACTCCCTCCGGGACATCGCGGCCCGCGTTGCGGGCCGGCACGACACGACGCGCGGGACGCACAAAAGGTTCCCAGTGAGCGGAGGATTTTACTCGCCGGGCTGGGGACCCTCGTAGCCCTCGATGATGACGAGATCCATCTCCGCCCCGCCCTTCTGGAGCGCGCGGGCTGCCTGGTATTCCTCCGAGGCCCAGCAATCGCGGGCCGCCTGGTAGGAGGGGAACTCGATCACGACATTCCGCTGGCGGGCGGCGCCGGCGGCCGTCTCGAAGGCCCCGCCCCGCACGAGGAAACGGCCGCCGAACTTCGCGAAAGCCTTTCCGTTCGCGGCGGCGTAGTTCTTGTAGTTGTCGGGATCGTGCACGTCGACGCGACCGATCCAATAGGCCTTGGGCATGGGCTCGCTCCCTTGTCGTGTCCGGCGGCTCAGGGACGGCGATAGACCCAGACGCGGGCCGGCGGAAAATTCAGCCAGATGCGGTCGGAAGGCGTGACCGTGTAATGGTCCGCGGTCGGGATCGGCGGCTTCACGCCGTAGGTGAACTGGACGAAGGGCGCGTTGCGGTCGAGCAGGTCGTGGGCGGCGGCGAGAAGCTCGATTCGCTGAGCCATCGGCTTGGTCAGGAGCGGCAGGCTGGAGAGCACCGCCGCGCAGGGCTCCTTCACCACATCCGCCAGAACCTCGCCCGCCCCGTAGGCATCGCCCTGGATGATGGTGGCGCGCGGATAGCGCCGCTTGAGAAGCTGGCAGAAATCCTCGCTGTATTCGACGAGAATCAGCCGCTCCTGCTCGATGCCGCGGCGCAGCAGCGCCTCGGTCACGGGACCCGTGCCGGGGCCCAGCTCCACGACCGGCCCCTTGCGGCGGGGATGGATGTAGGACGCCATGGCGTCGGCCAGAAACCGGCCGGACGGCGTCACGGCGCCCGTCAGGAGCGGCCGCTCGAACCAGGAGCGGAGAAAGCGGGCCTCGTTGGCGAAGCGACCGCGGCCGATGAGCCGCTTGCGTGGCGAGCCATCCTCGGAAAGCTGAAGCACCCCCGGACCCCTGTTCAAAACAGCCCCAAAGAAGCGGGCTTATCCCATTGTGAGCTCAAGCGCGACCCGCCGAACCGCTGATCCCGTCGAAGAAATCGCGCATGCGCGCAAAAAACCCGCTGCTCTCCGGCGAGGTGTCCTTGGAGGACACCCGGTCGAACTCCATCAGCAGCTCGCGCTGCCGGCGCGTCAGGTTCTGCGGCGTCTCGACCGCCACCTGGATGTAGAGATCGCCGCGGTCGCGGGTGCGCAGCACGGACATGCCTTTCTGGCGCAGGCGGAACTGCTTGCCCGACGAGGTCCCCTCCGGCACCTTCACGCGAGCATCCTGCCCGTCGATCGTGGGCACCACGAATTCGCCGCCGAGCGCAGCTGTGACGAAGGAAATCGGCACCTGGCAATAGAGATCGGCCCCGTCACGCTGGAAGAAGGGATGGGGCTTGACGGTCAGGAAGATATAGAGGTCGCCGGCGGGGCCGCCGCGCAGGCCCGCCTCCCCCTCGCCCGCGATGCGGATGCGCGTTCCGTCCTCGACGCCCGCCGGAATGTTCACCGACAGCGTGCGCTCGCGGGTGACGCGGCCGGCGCCGCTGCAATTGGGGCAGGGATCGTCGATCACCTCGCCCCGCCCGTGGCAGTTCGGGCAGGTGCGCTCGATCGAGAAGAAGCCCTGCGCGGCCCGTACCCGGCCCTGGCCTCCGCAGGTCGGGCAGGGGCGCGGCTTCGATCCCATCTTGGCGCCCGTCCCCGAGCAGACCTCGCAGGTGACCGAGGTCGGGATGGTGACCGAGGCGGCGCGCCCCTTATAGGCATCCTCGAGGCTGATCTCCAGATTGTAGCGCAGATCCGCGCCGCGCTCGCGGCCGCCCGCGCCCCGGCGCGAGCCCTGCCGCGCATCGCCGAAGAAGGTGTCGAAAATATCCGACATGAAGTCGCCGAACTCGTTGCCGAATCCGGGACCGCCGCCGGGGCCGCCATTCTGGAAGGCGGCATGGCCGAAGCGGTCATAGGCGCCGCGCTTCTGAGGATCGGAGAGGACCTGGTAGGCCTCGTTGATCTCCTTGAACTTGATCTCGGCGGTATGGTCCCCGGGATTCTTGTCCGGGTGATACTTCATGGCGAGCTTGCGGAAGCTCGCCTTCAGCTCGACCTCGGTCACGGTCCGCTGGACGCCGAGCACCTCGTAATAGTCGCGCTTGGACATCGCCGCCCTTAGCCTTAGCCCCTCGAAGCGTCATGGCCGGGCTCGGCCCGGCCATCCCGCTCCGCGAGCCACGCCCGCGGAGCGCGATCCCCGGGCCGCAAAGCCTGGGGACGGCGTCACATGACGATCACGCACTCTTCTTCTTGTTGCCGTCGACTTCCTGGAAGTCGGCATCGACGACATCGTCCTGCTTCGGCGCGGAAGACGCGCCCTCCCCGCCGGCCTGCGCCTCCGCCTGGGAGGCCGCGTACATCGCCTCGCCGAGCTTCATCGAGGCCTGCATCAGGTCGTTGGTCTTGGCCCGGATCGCCTCGGCGTCGCCGCCGGCCACCGCCGTCTTCAGCGCCTCGACGGCGCCGGTGATGGCGGCCTTGTCGGCCTCGGCCAGCTTCGAGCCGTGCTCGGCCAGCGACTTCTCAGTCGAGTGGACGAGCGCCTCGGCCTGGTTCTTCGCCTCGACCAGCTCACGGCGCTTCTTGTCCTCGGCGGCATTCGCCTCGGCTTCCTGCACCATGCGCTGGATCTCGGTATCGGACAGGCCGCCCGAAGCCTGGATACGGATCTGCTGCTCCTTGCCGGTCGCCTTGTCCTTGGCCTGGACGTTGACGATGCCGTTCGCGTCGATGTCGAAGGTCACCTCGATCTGCGGCATGCCGCGCGGCGCGGGCGGGATGCCCATCAGATCGAACTGGCCGAGCAGCTTGTTGTCGGCCGCCATCTCGCGCTCGCCCTGGAAGACCCGGATCGTGACCGCCGTCTGGTTGTCCTCGGCGGTCGAGAAGACCTGGCTCTTCTTGGTCGGGATCGTGGTGTTGCGGTCGATCAGGCGCGTGAACACGCCGCCCAGCGTCTCGATGCCGAGCGAGAGCGGGGTCACGTCGAGCAGCAGCACGTCCTTGACGTCGCCCTGGAGCACGCCCGCCTGGATCGCGGCGCCGATCGCGACGACCTCGTCCGGGTTGACGCCCTTGTGGGGCTCCTTGCCGAAGAAGTTCTTCACGACCTCCTGGACCTTCGGCATGCGGGTCATGCCGCCGACGAGGACGACCTCGTCGATCTGGCCCGCCGAGAGGCCGGCATCCTTGAGCGCCTTCTTGCAGGGCTCGACGGTCTTCTGGATGAGGTCGTCGACGAGGCTCTCGAACTTGGCGCGCGACAGCTTCAGCGCGAGATGCTTCGGCCCCGACGCATCCGCCGTGATGTAGGGCAGGTTGATCTCGGTCTGGGCGGCCGAGGACAGCTCGATCTTCGCCTTCTCGGCCGCCTCCTTGAGGCGTTGGAGGGCGAGCTTGTCCTTGGTCAGGTCGATGCCCTGCTCGCGCTTGAACTCGGAGGCCAGGTACTCGACGATGCGGTTGTCGAAATCCTCGCCGCCGAGGAACGTATCGCCGTTCGTCGACTTCACCTCGAAGACGCCGTCGCCGATCTCCAGGATCGAGACGTCGAAGGTGCCGCCGCCGAGGTCGTAGACCGCGATCGTGCCCGTCTGCTTCTTGTCGAGGCCGTAGGCGAGCGCGGCCGCCGTCGGCTCGTTGATGATGCGCAGCACCTCGAGCCCGGCGATCTTGCCGGCGTCCTTGGTGGCCTGGCGCTGGGCGTCGTTGAAATAGGCGGGGACCGTGATGACGGCCTGCGTCACCGGCTGGCCGAGATAGGATTCGGCCGTCTCCTTCATCTTCTGGAGGATGAAGGCGGAAATCTGGGAGGGGGAATAGGACTTGCCGTCCGCCTCGACCCAGGCGTCGTTGTTGCCGCCCTTGACGATCTTGTAGGGGACGAGGCCCATGTCCTTCTTGGTCATGGGATCGTCGAAGGTGCGCCCGATCAGGCGCTTGATGGCGAAGAAGGTGCGGTCGGGATTCGTCACCGCCTGACGCTTGGCCGGCTGGCCGACGAGCCGCTCGCCGTCATCCGTGAAGGCGACGATGGAGGGCGTCGTACGCGCGCCTTCCTGATTCTCGATCACCTTCGGCGTCGAGCCTTCCATGACCGCGACACAGGAATTGGTGGTGCCGAGGTCGATACCGATTACTTTTGCCATGGCGGGATCCCTCATCCTTCAAGCAGACCGCCGGGTCCCTCGAAGGCAACCCGGCCCATGGTGGAGAAAATTCGGGCGCGGAACCTCGGGGCAAACCTGCGGCGAAGCACCGTTCCCAGCGATGGAACCGATATAGGCAGATGCCCCGCGCCTTCAAGGCGGTGAAGCGGGTCCGGGCCCCGAAACTTCCGCGATTCCGTCACCCTGCCGGCTTGGCGAGGACGCGGAACTGGTTGCCGAGATAGCCCATCGTGAAATCGTGCTCGACGCTCTCCCGATAGCGGTCCTCGACATCCGGCCCCCAGAGGCGCAGCAGGAGCGGCCGAGGGCCGAGCCGCACCGAGGCCCGGTAGGCTCCGAAGGGGATGCCGGTGACGACGAGCCCCTCCCCCGTCCGCCGCACCTGCCGCACGATCGGCCGCCCGCCGGCGGCCGGCGCGAGCGTGACCTCGGCCTCGCCGAGATCGGTGAAGTCCATGACGGCGTTCTCGAGGACGAAGACGCCGCCATTCCCATAGGGAAGCTCCGGGGAGCTTTCGACCATGACGCGCCGGAAGTCGCGCCGGACCGTCTCGTGCGAGCCGAAGCCGGAGGAATCGGAAGCCACGAGATCGATATTGAGCCGCCGTCCCCCGTTCGCGACGACCTGATAGGCATGGGCGTCATATTCGCCGGGCGGCAGACCCGCGAGGGAGAGGCTGTAGCGCCCGTCGGCCCCGGTCGCGCCCTCGGCCTTGATGCTCCGGCCCCCATAGGGAAGCTGGCGGGCCGTGACGGTCCGGTAGACCGCCTCGACCTGGATTCCGGCGAGGGGCCGGCCGTCCTCGTCGAGGGCGATGCCGGAGACCGAGCCGTGCCCCTGGGCAAGGCCGCGGCCCGAGGAGGCCGCCGCGATCAGCGACGCCGCCCCGAGAAGAAGCGCTTCGCGCCGGCCGGGACGCGGCATATCAGGCGGATTTCGGAGCGGGCCCGTTGCGGTGCACGACGACCGGCGCCCCGACCTGCACGTTGTCATAGAGATCGAGGACGTCCTCGTTCAGCATGCGGATGCAGCCCGAGGAGACGGAGGTGCCGATCGACCAGGGCTCGTTGGTGCCGTGGATGCGGAACATCGTGTCGTGGCCGCCCTGGTAGAGATAGAGGGCGCGCGCGCCGAGGGGATTGGCGAGCCCCGGCCCGGCATAGCGCGTCAGGCTCGGGCGCAGCTTGACCATGTGGGCGGTGGGGGTCCAGCTCGGCCATTTCGCCTTGCGCCCGACCGTGCCGCTGCCGCGGAGCGAATAGCCCTGGCGGCCCACGGCGACGCCGTAGCGCTTGGCACGGCCGCCGCCCAGCACGTGATAGAGGCGCTTCTGGTCGATATCGACCACGATCGTGCCCGGGGCGTAATGGCTCGCATACTCGACCTCGACCGGCGCGAGATCGGGATCGAGGAGGCTGCGATCGACCTTCGGGATGTCGTATTCCCCATCGGGGACCTTGCCGACATACCAGCGCGCGTAATCGGCATCGGCCTGCTGGGAGGGAGTCAGGCTGAGCGGCCCGTCGGCTCTCGTCTGGCAGGCGGCGACGGGGGCGCCGATCAACATGGCCAGCACGGTGCGTCTTGTAGTCATGGCTCCGTTCGGATCGCTCTTTGAGGAATTGACGAGACTTTATCAAGACAAGGGCCAAATGAGTGTGCCCCGGCAGCAACATGCCGCAAAGGAGCAACACCACTGCCGAAGGCCCGGGGCCGAGGCCGCCTCCCAGGTGCTGATCCGCACACGAAACCGTGACGCAAGCTCGACCATCCGGCGGCTACTCCCCGGCCTTTCGAAGAAAATCGCGGCCGGAAGGGCTGGATCCGCCCCTCTTTCGCCGCCATGCAAGGAATGCAGGCCAGCCGCGAGGGCAGCCCGCGGCCCCTTCAGCCCACTGGCACGACCCGTGCCAGGAAGCCTGCGATCGCGGCCTCGAACGCCTCCGGCCGCTCCAGCATCGCGAAATGACCGACGCCCTCGAGGCACAGGAACTCGGAGCCGGCGATCTTCTGCGCCATCTTCTCCATCGTCGCGGCGGGCGCCATCTCGTCCAGCACGCCGGCGACGAGGAGCGCCGGCACGCCGATCCGCGCCAGGGCGCTGCGCCTGTCGAAGCCGATCATGGACAGGAGGCTATCGCGATAGGTGGCAGGCGGGGTCTCCGCCATCAGGCGCCGCGCCAGCGCCACGCCTTCCGGCGGCGGGTCGCGGCCCATCATCGCCGGAACGCTCCATTCGGCGACCTGCGCCATCGTCTCGCCCCGGTCGAGCGGCTGGAGCCGGGTCTCGACGAAGGCGCCGGCCCAGGCCGCATCGCGTCCGCCGAAGGACGGGCTCGTATGGGCGAGCACCACCCCGCGCGACAGGCCGAGGCCGTCGGCCAGATAGCTCTGCACGACCATTCCCCCGAGCGAATGGCCGACGAGAACGGGCGGCGCGAGCGCCGTCATGCTGATGAAGCCGGCCAGGATGTCGCCGTAGAGGCCGACGCTCGCCGGCTCGACCGGCGCGGAGCCGCCATGGCCCGGAAGGTTCAAGGCGATGGCGCGGTAGCCGCGCGCCCCGAGGTCACGGAGCTGGCGCGACCAGAGCCGCGCCCCGCCCCCGACCCCATGCAGGAACAGCACGGGCGGCCCCTCTTCGGGTCCGGCCGCGAGCGCAGTGAGGCGGCGGTCGGGCGAGACGATCTCGGTGAGGAGGTCGGCGGCCATGCCCAAAGCATATCGCGGAAGAAACGAATTGCACGGGCAATCCACCCGATCGGCATCCCGGCCGGCGCTCCGGCGATTATGCCGCACCGCATCATAAGCGGGCTGACCCGTTAGCTTGCGCGGCACCCGCCTCGTCATGGGCGTTTTGTGCTTCCACCCTCCCGAGGACCGGGCAGGGTGCCGCAACCCCGGCGCCTCGCAAGGCGCCGGAACGTTGCCTTCTACGCGCCCGCCGAGCGCATGTCCTCGAAAAGGCGGACCTGTCCGGCATCCAGCTCGCGGTCGGCCCCGCGCCCGACGAAGACCTTGAACATCGCCGTCCCGTCATGATTGACGAACTGGACGGAGCAGGAGCGGCGGCCGAAGAAGGGACGGTCGATGAAATAGATCGCCGCACACCTGTCGGCGCGGATATGTCCGCCGATCGGGCTGTCGCCGTGGATGTTGAAATAGCCCCGGCCCGTGGTGCCCGGCGGGATCGCCCCGCGGGTCTCGAAGACGCCGTCCGCCGTATGCACGATGAAGGTCACCTCGCCGGGCCAGCCGACGAGGCTCTCCCAGACGCGCTCGAACGCGCTTCCGGGAAAGGCTACCGCCTGCCCCTCGGGCAGGATGTCGAGGACGGCGCGGTAGGAGACGCCCTCGTTGCGGGCGATGTTCTCCAGCACGCCGCCAGGATCGGCGGCGACGGCCGCGCGCAGCCGCTCGGCCGTGCCGTCCAGCTTCTCCGCGGCCGCGCTCAAGCCGCGACCTCCTTGGGGCCCGTGGCGGGCAGCGTCTGGACGGGCTCGAACCCCTCGAACTGGGGATGGCCGTCATAGAGCGGGATGCTGCTCGGGGCGCGCGAATGCGCCTTGCGGAACTGCTCGGACTTGGTCCACGCCTCGAAATCGGCCTTCGAGCGCCAGGTCGTATGGGACGAATAGAGGATGTAGTCCGGCGTCTCCGGCCCGCGCAGCAGGTGGAAGCCCTCGAAGCCGGCCATCTCGTTGAGGCTGCTGTCGCGGTTCTTCCAGATCGCCTCGAACTCCTCCGCCGCATTCTTGAACACTTTGAAGCGGTTCATCGCAATGAACATGAGGCACCTCCAAAAAGTCGGATCGCACGGCAGCGATCGGCGCGCTTGCCAGCGCTTAGCCGCCGATCTAATCCGATGGCAAGCGGAAAGTCGTCTGTTTTTGATTTTTCTAAACAAAAATAGCAATTCCGCCCGTAAATATTTCGAGCCAGGAACCGAAGTAATGACGGACGGCGACCCCGACCGACGCGCCGGCCATGCGAAGCCGGAAGGTCGCGAGCAACGGCCTCCCACGTTCGACACGAGCACCTTGTTCGGAACGAAGCGGGAGGTGATTCTCGTCCACAAGGGCGAGCCCTATCGGCTGCGCCAGACGCAGAGCGGAAAGCTGATTCTGACCAAATGAGCCGCCCCCCCCTCCCCTCCCGGCGCCTCCTGATCGGCGGCGCGCTGGGCGTCCTCGCCCTGCGGCTGGCTGTCGCTTCGCGGCCGGCCGCCGCCCTCGCCGACCCGGCCGCGCCGCGGATCGTCTCGATCAGTGGCGCGGTGACCGAGATCCTCTACGATCTCGGCCTCGGCGACAGCATCGTCGCCGTGGACACGACGAGCCTCTATCCGCCCGAGGCCATGAGTTCGAAGCCGAATGTCGGGTATATGCGCCAGCTTTCGGCGGAGGGCGTCCTGTCGGTCCGCCCCACCCTCGTCATCGCGGCTGAGGGTGCGGGGCCTCCCGACGCGCTCAAGCTCGTCCGCGAGGCGGGCGTGCCGCTCGTGATGGTGCCGGAGGACCCGACCGAGGAGGGCGTCCTGGCGCGGATCCGGGCTACCGCCCGCGCCGTCGACCGGGTGGAGCAGGGCGAGAAGCTGGCCGGGGAGACGAGCCGCCGCTTCGCAGACCTCGCCGCCCTGCGCAGCCGCATCCGCGAGCCGGCCGGGGCCCTGTTCATCCTCTCCATGCAGAACGGGCGGATCATGGCCGGAGGACGCCGCACCACCGCGGACGGCATCCTGGCCCTTGCCGGCGCGCGCAACGTCGCCTCCGCCATCGAGGGCTACAAGCTCATGACCGACGAGGCCATCGTCGCGGCCTCTCCCGACGTCGTCGTCATGATGGAACACGGCCCCGGCGGAACGCCCCCTGCCGACCTCTTCGACGAGCCCGCCCTGTCGCAGACGCCGGCCGGGCGCCACAAGCGCCTCGTCTCCATGGACGGACTCTATCTCCTGGGCTTCGGGCCGCGCACGCCGGATGCGGCGCGCGAATTGCTCCTCGCCCTGTACCCGGACCTGAAAGCCGGGCGAGCGGAGAGATGAGCGGCGAAGCGGCCGTGCGAACGGCCCGGCGGCGGGGCATCCTCGAATCCCCGGAAGGCCGCCTGCGCACGGGACTCGTGCTGGGCGTGCTCGCCGCCGGGCTCGTCCTCGCCGCGCTCGCCTCCCTCGGCACGGGCGCCGTCTCCCTGCCGCTGGCGCGGGTCGCGGCCATCGTGGCGCGGGGCCGCGAGGCGGGACTTGCCGATCCGGCCACCGCCCGCGACGCGGTGATCCTGTTCGACATCCGCATGCCTCGGACCCTGATCGGGCTCCTGGTCGGGGCGGCCCTCGCCACGGCGGGAGGGCTCCTGCAAGGGCTGTTCCGCAACCCGCTCGCCGATCCGGCCCTAGTCGGGGTCTCCTCGGGCTCGGCGCTTGCCGCGGCCTGCGTGATCGTGCTCGGCCATACCTTCACGGCCGGTCCCCTTCCTCGCCGATCCGGCCCTGGTCGGGGTCTCCTCGGGCTCGGCGCTTGCCGCGGCCTGCGTGATCGTGCTTGGCCATACCTTCACGGCCGGTCCCCTTCCCTTCGCGGTGCTGCCGGTCGCCGCCTTCCTCGGCGCGCTCGCGGCGACCGCCATCCTCTACGGCATCGCGACGCGGCGGGGCCGCACCTCGATCGCGACCATGCTTCTCGCCGGCATCGCGATCTCGGCGCTTGCGGGCGCGGTTACGGGCTTTCTCAGCTTCCTCAGCGACGACCGCCAGCTCCGGGACCTGACCTTCTGGACGCTCGGCTCTGTCGGAGGCGCGACCTGGAGCAAGCTCGCCGTGGTCGGACCGCTGATCGCCCTTCCCCTCTGCCTCGCGCCGCTCGCGGCGCGCGCGCTCAACGCCCTCGTCCTCGGCGAGGCGGAAGCCTTCCATCTCGGCATCGCCGTCGAGCGGACGAAGCGCTTCATCATCGTGCTCACGGCGGTCTCGGTCGGCGCCGCCGTCGCCGTGTCCGGCTTGATCTCCTTCGTCGGGCTCGTCGTGCCGCACATCATCCGGCTCGCGATCGGGCCCGACCACCGCCTCCTGCTGCCGGCCTCGGCCTTGGGCGGGGGCATCCTGCTCGTCTGCGCCGACATGGCGGCGCGCGTCGTCGTGGCGCCGGCCGAATTGCCGATCGGGATCGTGACCGCCCTTCTCGGCGCGCCTTATTTCCTCTGGCTGCTCCTGCGCCGCAACACGGTGCTGGACGCATGAGCACCGCCATCCTGCAAGCGGAGGGCGTCGGCTACCGGATCGGCGGCGCGACCCTCGTCGAAGGCGTCTCGCTCGATCTCGCGCCGGGACGGATGACCGTCATTGTCGGCCCGAACGGGGCCGGCAAATCCACCCTCGTCAAGCTGCTCTCCGGTGAGAATCCGCCCGATTCCGGGCGCGTGACCTATGAAGGCGCGGATGCGCGCGCCATCCCGCCCTGGCGGCTCGCCTGCCTGCGCTGCGTGCTGCCGCAGGCCTCGCGCCTCGCCTTCCCCTTCACCGCGGGCGAGATCGTGCGGATCGGCGTCGACGGCATCGGGCGCGGCCTCGACCGCCGCCGGCGGCTGGCGATCGTCGCGGAGGCGCTGCTGCGGGCCGATGTCGCCCATCTCGCGCAGCGGACCTTCCAGAGCCTGTCGGGAGGCGAGCAGCAGCGCACGCAATTCGCGCGGGTGCTGGCCCAGCTCGCCGCCGGCCGCACGGTCGCCGAGCGCCAGGTCCTGATGCTCGACGAGCCGATCGCGAGCCTCGACCTGAAGCACCAGCTCTCCCTGCTGGAGGCCGAGGGTGGCGGAGCCTCAGGCCCCGATGCCACGCGAGCCGATCGCGAGCCTCGACCTGAAGCACCAGCTCTCCCTGCTGGAGGCCGCCGCGGGGCTCGCGCGCGAGGGGGTCGCCGTGCTCGCCGTCCTGCACGACCTGAACCTCGCCGCGGCCTTCGCGGACGAGATCCTCGTCATGTCGAAGGGCCGCGCGGCCGCACGGGGGACGCCTGAAGAGGTCGTCACCGATTCGATGATCGCGGAGGTTTTCGGCGTGCCCCTGAGGGTCGGGACCGTGCCTCCCGCCGGCCGGCCCTTCCTGCTACCGCAGCGTATCTGACCGGCCACGCTGTTGCAGCACTGTCACAGAGGCGGCGGCTCTTGACCGGCTGGAAACAACCGGTACCGACGCAAGCAGCGCCTTTTTCCCCCAGACTTGTCCAGCCGGGACGCTCGCTTAGCCTCTATTTTGGAAGAAATCTATCTTTTCGCAGATCTACATTCGATTAAGTCTATTCTAGGGCAGATCGCTTGACGCTGCGCGGCCCGGCCTCGCATTTCTCCCCGCGCAGTCGCATTCGCGGCAGCCAGCCAGCCAGCCGGGACGGACCCAGCCAGCCAGCCGGATGATCTCGCTGCTGGAAGTTTTGTCATGTCCATCGCGTCCCACCGCCTTCTCGCCCTCGTGGGCGTGTCCCTTCTGACGCTGAGCGCGGCCCAGGCGCAGAGCACCACGCCGGCCGAAGGCTCCAGCACGGCCCTGCCGCCGGTGACCGTCACGCCGCCGGCGGCGCGCCGGGCGGCTCCGGTCCGGGCCGCTCCCGAGCCCGTCGTGCACCGGGCGGTCGCCCGGCCGCAGCGTCCGCTCGGCCGGACCAACACGGTGAACCGCACGCCGGCTCCCTCCTCCGAGACGCCGGTCCTGCCGCCGGTTCAGCTCGACGAGTTCAGCGCCACCTCCACCAAGACGGACACTCCGGCCATCGACACGCTCGGCGGCGCCACCGTGATTACGCAGCAGCAGATGCGCGAGATCCAGCCGAACACGGTCTCCGACCTGTTGCAGCAGGTCCCGGGCGTCAACACGGCCTCCAACCCGAACAGCCCCGCCCAGGCGATCAATATCCGCGGCATGCAGGATTTCGGCCGCGTCAACGTGCTCGTCGACGGCGCCCGCCAGAACTTCCAGGTCACGGGCCACGGCCCCCAGAGCACCTTCTTCCTCGATCCGGCCCTGATCGGCGGGGTCGACATCACCCGCGGCCCCGTCTCGACCATCTACGGATCGGGCGCGATCGGCGGCGTGGTGGCCTTCCGCACGAAGGGGATCGACGACATCCTCAAGCCCGACGAGATGGCGGGCGTCGAGCAGACCATCGGGGGCGGCACCAACGGCGCCGGCTTCCTCAACTCGACGGCGGCTGGCTTCCGCCTGCCCGACAACGCGGTCAACGCCTTCGGCCAGTTCGTGCTGCGCAACAACTACAACTACAAGGACGGCGCGGGCACCATCATCCCCGATACCGGCAGCGAACTCCGGGCCGGCAACTTCAAGGTCAACGTCAACCCGGCCGAGGGCCACCAGCTCAGCGCCACGGCGCTCATCCAGAAATACGATTTCACGAATAACGGAACGTCGTCCAGCGGCGCGCGCTTCGGGACCAACCTCGACACGCAGACCTATACGCTCGGCTACAGGTTCAACCCGGCCGACAACAAGCTGTTCGACCTGAACGTGAAGGGATACTATACCCGGACCAATCAGGGGCAAACTTTCATCGCGTCGGATTCGGACGGCACCTATACAGATCTCGGCGTGCGGCCGGGCGACAAGACCCGGGCGAATCTCGATACGCGCGGCTTCGACATCTACAACACCTCCCGCTTCGACACGGGGCCCATCAGCCACGCCCTCACCTTCGGCGGCGACGGCGTCTTCGACAAGGTCCACACTTCCGATCAGGCCGGCGGCTATCTCACCGCCTTCACGCCCTCGGGCGAGCGCCGGCTTCTCGGCGCTTTCGTCCAGGACGAGATGCGCTACGACACTTGGTTCCGCGCCGTGGCGGCGGCACGCTACGATTCCTATGAATTGAAGGGCGGCCCCTACAAGTCGGACGGCGACCGCGTCTCGCCGCGCGGGACGATCGGCATCTCGCCCTTCCCGTGGATCGAGTTCTACGGCACCTATGCCGAGGGCTATCGCGCGCCCACCATCACGGAGACGCTGATTTCCGGCGTCCATCCGTTCCCGGCCTTCACGATCCTGCCCAACCCCGCGCTCAAGCCCGAGACGGCGCACAACACGGAAGGCGGCGTCAACATCAAGCTCGACGACCTCCTGACCGACGGCGACAAGTTCCGTGGCAAGGTGGTCGTGTTCCAGAACCGCGTCGACAACTACATCGACATGACGGGCGTCGGGCCGACCTATTACCTGTCCGTCATCCCCGGCGCCTTCTTCAACTCCTTCTGCGCCGGGCGGACCAAGCCCTTCGCCTTCTGCCAGATCCCGATCCAGAACCAGCAATATGTGAACATCGCCAAAGCCGACATCACGGGCGTCGAGGCCGAGGGCGCCTATGATTGGGGAAGAGGCTTCGCCTCGGTCTTCTATGGGCATACCGACGGCAAGAACAAGACGACGGGCGAGACCCTCACGACGATCGCTCCCGACAAGATCGGCGGCTCGCTCGGCCTGCGCTTCCTCGACAATAAGCTGACGGTAGGCGCCCGCGTGACGCATTTCGCTTCACGGCTCAACGTCCCGGACACGACGTCCATCTATCCGGCGAAGGCGTATACGCTCGTCGACCTGTTCGCCTCCTACCAGTACAATGACTGGATTCGCGGTGACTTGACCCTCGCGAATGTCGGCAACGTGCGCTACATTCGCTATCTTGATCTCAACTACAGCCCCGGCTTCCAGGCTCGCGGCTCGCTGACGATCAAGTTCGCCACCCGCTGACCGGCCCCGCTCCCGGCCGATAAGGCGTGCCGCGCAAGTGCCACTTGCACGGCACGCCTTGGCATCCCGGCGCCTGTCCGGCAGGAGGATGCTTCGCCGGGCCGCGTCGGGCCTGGCGCCGCATCGGGAGTGAAGCATCCATGATCCATGTCATCGCCGTCCTCACGGCCAAGCCGGGCAAGCGCGACGAGGTGCTCCGGCATTTCCACGCCAACGTGCCCGCGGTCCTCGCCGAGAAGGGCTGCGTCGAGTACGTGCCCACCGTCGATGCCGCCGATGCGGGCCCCGCCCAGGCCGCCTTCGGCCCCGACACCTTTGTCGTGGTGGAGAAATGGGAGACGATGGCCGATCTCGCCGCCCACAGCGTCTCTCCCCACATGAAGGAATACGGCGCCAGGACGAAGGATCTCCTGGCGAGCCGCTCCATCCACATCCTCGAGCCCCACAAGGGCTGACGCTGCCCGGAAAGCGGCCCAGGGCGAGCGCCTGAAGCTTCCTTCTGTCATCCTCGGCCGGCCCGAAGTAAACTCCGCGGAGGGAGAGGGGATCCAGGAGGGCTCGCCTGCGGCTCCGGATTCCCATCTCGGCCCTTCGGGCCGCCGGGAATGACAAGGGCCGGAATGACAGAGGGATGACCGGCAGCCCGCTTCACCCGATCGCCCGGGAAAGCAACCCGGCGAGCGTTGACGCAAGGCCCGAAGCCGCCTAATGGAACCGCTCCGGCAGCGAGTCTGCGGACACTGACTTGCCGGCTCGTGAAGCGATGAGATAAATCAAGCGATCTCAACGTCTTACGTTGGGGGATAGTTTAACGGTAGAACAGCGGACTCTGACTCCGTTAGTCGAGGTTCGAATCCTCGTCCCCCAGCCAGC
>OEIU01000614.1_pt1 | contig 31255 bp, 29 predicted proteins | sample 1539221 | NCBI WGS metagenome assembly OEIU01 (sample SAMN03792071, study PRJEB22550) | activated sludge metagenome | feature: wastewater treatment plant; material: activated sludge; isolation source: Wastewater treatment plant of a petroleum refinery complex | place: Argentina: Zarate | collected...
CGCAAGGCATTACGCAGTCTCACTGCGTGGCCCTGGATTGTTAGTCTCAACTTGAACGCTCATTAGAATGAGGCCAGACCCCGCAGCGGGCTTCCTACAATCCCCGCGATGAGTGCCCTGCCCGCCGCCGCGCCGCGGCGCGCCATCCGCGAACTGCCGGACGAGCTGGTCAGCCAGATCGCCGCCGGCGAGGTGGTCGAACGCCCGGCCTCGGTGGTGCGCGAACTCGTCGACAACGCGCTCGATGCCGGCGCCACGCAGATCCAGGTGCGCCTGACGGCGGGCGGCGTGCGCGCCATCGTCGTCGAGGACGACGGCGTCGGCATCCCCGCCGCCGAGCTGCCGCTGGCGCTGAAGCGGCATGCCACCAGCAAGATCGGCTCGCTCGGCGACCTGGAACGCGTGGCGACGATGGGTTTCCGCGGCGAGGCGCTGGCCGCCATCGCCTCGGTGTCGGAGCTGATCCTCACCAGCCGCACCGCCGACGCACCGCATGCGGCGCGGCTGGACGCGCGCAGCGGCGAGCTCGCACCCGCGGCGCGCGCCGTGGGTACCAGCGTCGAGGTACGCGAGCTGTTCTTCAGCACGCCGGCGCGGCGCAAGTTCATGAAGACCGACGCCACCGAAGCCGCGCACGGCCTCGAGGCGGTGCGCCGCCATGCGCTGGCGCGGCCGGACGTGGGCTTCAGCGTCTGGCTGGACGGCAAGCCGGCCGCGCAGTGGCGCGCCGCCGGGCCGGAGCAGCGGCTGCGCGACGTGCTCGGCGACGACTTTGCCGCGCGCAGCCGGCCGCTGCAGCAGCGCAGCGGCGCGCTGCAGCTGCACGGCCGCATCGGCCTGCCCGAGGCGGCGCGCGCGCGTGCCGACCAGCAATACGTCTATGTCAACGGCCGCTTCGTGCGCGACCGCCTGGTCGCGCACGCGCTGCGCTCGGCCTACGAAGACGTGCTGCACGGCGCGCGCCAGCCGGCCTACGTGCTGTTCATCGCCATCGACCCGGCGCGCGTCGACGTCAACGTGCATCCGACGAAGATCGAGGTGCGCTTCCGCGACTCGCGCGAGCTGCATCAGCAGCTGCGCCAGGCGGCCGAGAACGCGCTGGCGGCGACGCGTGCGGCACTCGGCGGCGCCGCGCCAGGGGCACCGGCGCGGCCCTTCGCGATGCCCGCATGGGCCCCGCCCTCCGCCGCACAGACCCATCTGGCGCTGCAGGCCTTGGCGCCGCTGTCGGGGCCCTTGTCGGCCCCGGCTTCGGCGCCGCTGCAGGCGCAGGAACCGGCCGCGCCGTGGGCCGCCGCGCCGGTCACGCCGGTCACGCCGGTGGCGCCGATGGTCGATGCGGCGGCCGGCGGTGCCGCGCAGCAACCGCTCGGCCAGGCGCTGGCGCAGCTGGGCGGCGCCTACGTGCTGGCGCAGAACGCGCAGGGCCTGGTGATCGTCGACATGCACGCCGCGCACGAGCGCGTGGTCTACGAAAGGCTGAAAGCCACGCTCGGCGAACGCGCGCTGCAGGCGCAGCCGCTGCTCATCCCGCTGAGCTTCGCCGCCACGCCCGCCGAGATGGCCTGCGCCGAGCAGCATGCGCGCTCGCTGCTCGAGCTGGGCCTGGACGTGTCGCCGCTGTCGGCGACGACGCTGGCGGTGCGCAGCCGGCCGAGCGCCTTGCCCGATGCCGATCTGGCCGAACTGGTGCGCGCGGTGCTGGCCGAGCTGGCTCAGGTCGATTCCAGCCGCGTGGTGCAGCGCGCGCGCGACGAACTGCTGGCGACGATGGCCTGCCACGGCGCGGTGCGCGCCAACCGCCGGCTGACGCTGGCCGAGATGGACGCGCTGCTGCGCCAGATGGAGGCCACCGAACGGGCGGACCAGTGCAACCACGGCCGGCCCACCTGGCGCCAGGTGACGCTGAAGGAACTGGACGCGATGTTCCTGCGCGGGCGGTAGGGCAGCGCGGCAGCCGTGAACGACCGCGTCTTCATTTCCTACCGTCGCGACGATGCCGCCGGTTACGCCGGCCGGCTCGAAGAGGCGTTGGAGCGCCGCCTGGGCCGCGGCAGCGTGTTCCGCGACGTGCTCGACATCGCGCCGGGGGCCGATTTCGCCGCCGCCATCCGCCAGCGCCTGGCCGGGGCGCAGACGGTGCTGGTGCTGATCGGGCCGCGCTGGCTCGGCGGCGAGGCGCCCGGCAAGCGCCGCATCGACGACGCGCAGGATTTCGTGCGCCTGGAAGTGCAGGTGGCGCTGGACAGCGGCGTGCACGTCATCCCGGTGCTGCTGCCCGGCGCACGCATGCCCGCCGAGGCCGAGCTGCCCGAGCCGCTGCGAGCGCTGGCGCGGCGCAATGCGCTGAGCCTGAGCGACACCAACTGGCCGGCCGACATCGAGCGGCTGGCCGCCGGCATCGGCGTCGCGCCGCCGCGGCGCATCTGGCCGTGGGCGCTGGCCGCGGCGCTGCTGGCCGGCGCGCTGGCCGGCGGCTGGTGCCTGCTGCGCCCGAAACCGCTGCCTGCGCCCGATGCCGGCGAGCGCCTGATCGGCGTCTGGACGGCGCCGGTGCGCTACCGCTGGGGCGCGCAGCACGACGAGCGCTTCGAGTTCAAGCGCCACGCCGGGGAGCTGACCGGCACCGCGGGCTTCCTGGGCTATCCGCGCGCCATCGACCAGCTGCGCATCGACGGCCTGAACGTGCATTTCCAGACCCACAGCCAGAGTTCGATGGGCAGCGAAACGCGCGAGCTGACGCATGCCTACGCGGCCGAGTTGCGCGGCCAGCCGCCCGACGAGGTGCTGTCCATCCGCCTGCAAAGCAGCGGCGGCTTCAGCAGCGAGCCGCCGCTGGAGTTCAAGGCGCGGCGCGCCGAATAAGCCGCAGGCTGGCGCAGGCCGGCGCCTTTGTGGCACGCTGCGCCCCCATGTCGAGACGCTGGATGCGATTTTTGGTGGCGCTGGCGGTGCTGGTGCCGCTGGCCTTGAGCGGCTGCGCGACGCTCGACGAACAGCAGCGCAAGTGGGTGTTCCGGCCCAACAAGCAGAGCTGGTGGGGCGCCGCCTCGGCTGCCGAAGGCATGCACGACGTGTGGATCGCGTTCGACGCGCATGACAGCGGCGAGCCGGTCAGGCTGCACGGCCTGTGGCTGCCGCAGCCGCGCGCCGACGCGCCGCTGCTGCTGTACCTGCACGGCGCGGGCTGGGATGTGCGCAGCAGCGCGCACCGCATGCGCCGCATGCACGAGCTGGGCTTCGCGGTGCTGGGCATCGACTACCGCGGCTTCGGCCAGAGCACCGATGCGCTGCCCTCGGAGAACATGGCCTACGAGGACGCACACGCCGCCTGGGACTGGCTCGGCCGCCAGCATCCGGGCCTGCCGCGCTATGTGTTCGGCCACTCGCTGGGCAGCGCCATCGCGGTGCAGCTGGCGGCCCAGGTCGACGACGAAAGCGGCGTGCTGCTCGAAGGCGCGTTCACTTCGGTGCCGGCGGTGTTCAGCAGCTTCAAGTGGGGCTGGCTGCCGCTGGGGCCGCTGATCACGCAGCGCTTCGATGCCGAGTCCAAGGTCGAGCAGCTCGGCTCGCCGCTGCTGGTGGTGCACGGCAGCGCCGACCGGTTGATCCCGCCCGAGCTGGGACGCAAGCTGTACGAGCGGGCGAAGGAGCCGAAGCGCTTCGTGCTCGTCGAAGGCGGCTCGCACCACAACACCAACGCCGTCGGCCAGACGCAGTACCGCGAGGCGGTGGCCGAGCTGTTCGGCCTGGGCGCCGCGCGCGAAGCCGAGCGGCTGGCGCGGGCCGCCGTGCCGGCACACGCGAACTGAGCGCGCGCAGCCGCCCGGCCGCACGCCGGTGCTGTGCTCCAATCGGCGCACGATGGCCGAACGACCGACGATCAAGCTCAAGCCCGGCGCCGCGCCGCGCGACCCGCAGCGCTTGCGCGTACGCGCCACCACCGCGCCGCGCAGCGCCGCCTCGGGCGCATCCGCCGTGCCGGCCGCGGCGCCAGCGAAGCGCAAGAAGCCGGCGCCGCCGGGCCGCCGCCCCGCGCCGCTGCGATCCGAATCCCAGCCGCGTCCGGAACGGCGCGAACGCCGTCCGCTGCCTCGCGCCACGCTGGCCGCGCCCACCACGCCCACCACGCGCACCACGCCCGCCGCTCCCGCCGCTCCCGTGCCGCATCCACCCGCCGCCAGCACGCCGCCGCCGGGTGCGCCGCAGGACGGCGTCCGGCTGTCCAAGCTGCTCACCGAACAGGGCGTGGCCTCGCGCCGCGAGGCCGACGACTGGATCGCCGCCGGCTGGGTGCGCGTCGACGGCGAGATGGCCGTGCTCGGCCAGCGCGTGCGCCCGGAGCAGCGCATCGACATCGACCCTGCGGCGCGACAGCAGCAGGCCAGGAGCGTGACCATCCTGCTGCACAAGCCGGTCGGTTATGTGAGCGGCCAGGCCGAGGACGGCTATCCGCCGGCGGCGGCGCTGGTCACGCCGGCCAACCGTTGGGCCGAGGACGAACGCAAGCAGCGCCGGCCCTTCCACCCCGGCCACGCGCGCGGCCTGGCGCCGGCCGGCCGGCTGGACATCGATTCCACCGGGCTGCTGGTGCTGACGCAGGACGGGCGCATCGCCAAGCTGCTGATCGGCGAGCACTCGCTGGTCGAGAAGGAATACCTGGTGCGCGTCGCCCATGCCTTCGACGGCGGCGTGCCCGAGTCGGCGTTGCAGCTGCTGCGCCATGGCCTGGAACTGGACGGCGAGGCGCTGAAGCCGGCCAAGGTCAGCTGGGCCAACGAGGACCAGCTGCGCATCGTGCTGCAGCAGGGCAAGAAGCGGCAGATCCGCCGCATGTGCGAGGCGGTCGGCCTGCAGGTGCTGGGCCTGAAGCGCGTGCGCATCGGCAGCGTCGTGCTCGGCAAGCTGCCGGCCGGCCAGTGGCGTTACCTGCGCGATGACGAACGCTTCTGAGGCCGGCGCCGCGGCGAGCGGCGTCGAGCGGGGGGCGCGAATGTCCCCGGCACTGATCATCACGCTGCTGGCACTGCTGCTGGGCGTGCAGCCGATCACCACCGACCTGTACCTGCCGGCGCTGCCCGGGCTGGCCGCCGAACTGCACGCCGGCATCGGCGGTGCGCAGGCCACGCTGTCGGCGCTGCTTTTCGCCTTCGGCCTGAGCCAGCTGCTGCTCGGGTCGATGGCCGACCGCTTCGGGCGCCGGCCGGTGCTGCTCGGCGGACTGTCGCTGTACGTGGCGGCCAGCGCGGGCGCCGCGTTCTCCAGCCACATTGACGCGCTGGTCGGGTGGCGGGCACTGCAAGGCATCGGCGTCGGCGCGGCGGTGGTCTGCGCACGCGCGATGGTGCGCGACCTGCATCAACCGAGCGAAGGCGCGGGCGTGATGTCCCAGGCGCTGTCCGCCCTCGGCTTCATCGTGCTGGCCAGCCCGCTGGCCGGCGGCGCGCTCGCCACGCTGTTCGGCTGGCGCGCAGCGCTCGCGGCGACCGGGTTGTTCGGCCTGGGCTGCCTGGTGCTGGTGGCGCGGGTCATGCCGGAGACGGCGCGCACGCTGAACCCGCACGCGCTGCGCGCCGGCCCGATGCTGGCGATGTGGTGGCGGGTGCTGAGCCACCGCGTGTTCATCGCCTGGTCGCTGCTCATCGCCTGCAGCTACGGCGGGCTGTTCGCCTTTCTCGCCGGCTCGACCTTCGTGTTCATCGACGTGCTCGGCCTGTCGCGCATGGCCTGCGGGCTGGTGCTGGCGGCGTGCTCGGTGAGCTACATCGTCGGCACCTTCTGGTGCCGGCGCTGGCTGCTGCGCCACGGCCTGGCCGGCGCGGTCAGGCGCGGCGCGGCGTTTTCGCTGGCCGGCGGCGCGTCGATGGCGGCGCTGGCCTGGGCCGGCGTGCAAAGCCCGTGGGCGATCGCGCTGCCGCAGCTGGTGTTCGCCTTCGGCCACGGCATCCACCAGCCCTGCGGCCAGGCGGCGGTGGTCGGCCCGTTCCCGCACCATGCCGGCACGGCGTCGGCGCTGGCCGGCTTCATGCTGGCCGCCGCCGCGGTGGCTGTCGGCGCGTGGCTGGGCGTGGCCATGGACGGCACGGTGCGGCCGCTGGCCAACACCATCGGCGTGATGGGGCTGGCCACCGCGGTGGTCGGCTGGACGCTGGTGCAACAGCATGGGGAGAGCCAATGAAAGCTCGGGAATGTTCGTGGGCGCGCGCATGCGCCGTCGCCGCGGCGGCCGTGCTGCTGCCTGCCGCCGCGCTGGCGCAGCAGCCGGCCGCCGGGTCGGGCGCGCAACGCGCCGCGCCGCCGCTGCCCGAGAGGCTGCGCACGCTGGACGAGGGGCTGAAGCAGGAGCACGACGAACTGTTGCAGCGCGTCTCCGCCGAGGCGCGCGACCAGGGCCGGCTGGCCGCCGCGCTGAAGGCGCAGCAGGCCGCCTGGCTGCAATACCGCGACGCGGCCTGTGCCCTGGCCGGCATGGTGGGCGACGCCGGTGCGGTGCCGACGCGCACGATGCAGTGCAAGGCCGAGTGGGCCGAGGCGCAACGCATGCGCCTGTGGACGGCGCTGGATTGCATCGCTCAGGTGCCGCCGGCCGAGCGCGCCGCCGAGCAGGAACGCTGCCTGCAGGCCCTGGCCGCGTCGCTGGCGCCTTGAAGCCGCTGGGCCTGTGCCTCGCCGGGCCGACGGCCAGCGGCAAGAGCGCGCTGGCGCTGCAGCTTGCCGAGCACTTTGCGCTCGAAATCGTCAGCGTCGATTCGGCGCAGGTCTACCGCGGCATGGACATCGGCACCGCCAAGCCCGGCGCGGCCGAGCGCGCGGCGGTGCCGCATCACCTGATCGACCTGATCGAGCCGGAGCAGGCCTATTCGGCCGCGCGCTTCGTGCGCGACGCCACGGCCGCGGCGGCGGCGATCCGCGCGCGCGGCCGGCTGCCGCTGCTGGTCGGCGGCACGATGCTGTACTTCAAGGCGCTGCGCGACGGGCTGGATGCGATGCCGGCGGCCAACGCGGACTTTCGCGCGCAGTTGGACGCGCGTGCCGCCGCCGAGGGCTGGCCGGCGCTGCATGCCGAGCTGCAGCGCGTGGACCCGGCCACCGCGGCGCGGCTGGCGCCTCACGACGCGCAGCGCATCCAGCGCGCGCTCGAGGTCTGGCTGGCCAGCGGCCGACCGCTGTCGTCCTTTCATGCGCAGCGCGGCGACGCGCCGGCGCAGGCGCAGGCGTCAGCGCAGGCGCGTTGGCCGCTGATCTCGCTGGAACCGGCCTCGCGCGCCTGGCTGCACCAGCGCATCGCCGAGCGCTTCGACGCCATGCTGGCCGCCGGCTTCGTCGACGAAGTGCGCCGTCTGCGCCGGCGCCCCGCGCTGCGGCCCGAGATGCCGTCGATGCGCTGCGTCGGCTACCGTCAGGCGTGGTCGGCGCTGGACCACGCTTCGCTCGATGGTCTGCGCGACGCCGGCATCGCCGCGACGCGCCAGTTGGCCAAGCGCCAGCTCACCTGGCTGCGTTCGATGGACGCGGCGGCGCGCATCGAATGCGACGCGACGCCGGTGGCGGCAAGGCTGCGGCAGGCGCTGCGCACACTCGTTTGATGGGCACTACAGTTCGCAGCCGCGGGGCGGTGCCGGCAAACCGGAGAATGGCATGAGCGGTTACCTGAAAGAGGGGCAGTGGCACGAAGGCTGGTACGACACCGGCAAGACCGCGGGCGAGTTCGTGCGCAGCAGCTCGAGCTTCCGCAACTGGATCACCGCCGACGGTTCCAGCGGCTACGCTGCCGAGTCCGGCCGCTACCACCTGTACGTGTCGCTGGCCTGCCCCTGGGCGCACCGCACGCTCATCGCGCGCGTGCTGAAAGGCCTGCAGGACGCGATCTCGGTCTCGGTGGTCGAGCCCGTCATGACGCAGGGGTGGAGCTTCAGCGGGGCGCTGCCGGACCACCTGCACGGCTTCCAGTACCTGCATCAGCTCTATGCCGCGGCCGATCCGAAGTACACCGGCCGGATCCTGGTGCCTGCGCTCTGGGACAAGAAGACGCGCACGATCGTCAGCAACGAATCGAGCGAGATCCTGCGCATGTTCAACGAGGCCTTCGCCGCCTTCGCCCGCAACGAGGTCGATCTCTATCCCTTGGCCTTGCGTGCCCGGATCGACGAGGCCAATGCCTTCGTCTACGACCACATCAACAACGGCGTGTACCGCTGCGGCTTCGCCACCGGGCAGCAGGCCTACGAGCGCGCCTTCGAGCGCCTGTTCTCGGCCCTGGACCGCGTCGAGGGCGAGCTCGGTCAGCGGGCATGGCTGGCGGGCGCGCAGCCCACCGAGGCGGACTGGCGGCTCTTCACCACGCTGTTGCGCTTCGATGCCGTGTACTTCGGCCACTTCAAGTGCAACCGCAACCGGATCGAAGACTTCCCGAACCTCTCGCGCCTGCTGCAGACGCTGTATCGCGTGCCCGGCATCGCGGCCACGGTGAACATGGACCACATCAAGCGGCACTACTACATGAGCCATCCGCACATCAACCCGACGCGCATCGTTCCCGTCGGGCCGCGGCTGAAGTTCTGCGAGCCGGCACCGTGAGGCTGCCTCTGGTCTGTGCCCGCTGCAGGATCGCGGTCGTTGGGGCCAAGGCCTCGCCGAGGGCCATCGGGCATCATCCGCGGCCATGCTGGAACTGCAGCGCCTGAGCAAGTCCTTCGGCGGCACGCCGGTGTTCCGCGACCTGAGCTTCGAGGTCGGGCGCGGCGAGTTCGTCGCCTTGGTCGGGGAGTCCGGCGTCGGCAAGTCGACCTTGCTGAACTGCATCGCCGGCCTGGAGCAGCCCGACGCCGGCAGCCTGCGCCTGGACGGGCAGCAGGTGCCGGCGCTCGCCGAGAGCGCGCGCGCCCGGCTGCGCCGCGCCAAGCTCGGCTTCGTGTTCCAGGCCTTCCACGTGCTGCCGCACCTGAGCGTGCAGGAGAACGTGTCGCTGCCGCTGCTGCTGCTGGGCCGGCCCGACGCGGCGCGCGTGGCGGCGACGCTCGGCGCCGTGGGCCTGGACGGGCTCGCGGCGCGCATGCCGGCACAGCTGTCGGGCGGGCAGCTGCAGCGCGTGGCCATCGCGCGTGCACTGGTGCATGCGCCGGCGCTGATCCTCGCCGACGAGCCCACCGGCAACCTCGACCCGGCCACCGCCGAGCGCGTGCTGGTGCTGCTGGGAGCACAGGTGCGCGAGCACGGCGCCGCCTGCCTGCTGGTCACGCATTCGGCGGCGGCGGCGCGGCATGCCGACCGCGTACTGGTGCTGACGGCCGACGGCGTGCGGCCGGGCGCGCCGTGAGGCCGCCGCGGCCGCTGCGGCGCTCGGGCAAAGGCGGCTTCGCCACTTTGCTCGACGCCCTCTGGGGGTGGGCCAGGCGCAGCCTGGCCTTGGGGGTGCTGACGAGCTGGCGCGAATGGCGCCACCATCCGTGGCGTCACGGCATGGCGCTGCTGGCGGTGGCGCTGGGCGTGGCGCTGGCCTGGTCGGTGCACCTGATCAACGCCTCGGCGCTGGCCGAGTTCGCGGCCGCGGTACGCGCCGCCAACGGCGAGCCGGACCTGAGCCTGCGCGGCCAGCGCGAGGGCTTCGACGATGCGCTGTTCGAGCGCGCCGCCAGGATGCCGGGCGTGCGGCTGGCCACGCCGCTGCTGGAGATCGACACCGCCGCCCGCGCCGCGGGCGGCGAGCGCGTGCCGCTGCGCGTGATCGGCCTCGATGCGCTGAGCATCGCCGCGGTCGCGCCGCAGCTGCTGCCGCGGCCGAGCGCGGCTGACAACCGCTTCGCCGTGCTCGACCCCGAGCGCGTGTTCGTCAACGCGCGCGCGCGCGCGCTGCTCGGCCTGAAGGACGGCGCGCCGCTGGCGCTGCGCACCGGCAGCGGCTGGCGCGAGTGGCGCGTGGCTGGCGACGTGCCGGCGGCCGGCGCGCCGCTGGTGGTGCTGGACATCGCCGGCGCGCAGGAATTCTTCGGCATGCACGGCCGGCTGACGCGCATCGACCTGCGGCTCGAACCCGGAGCCGATGCGCAGGCGCTGCTTGCGGCGCTGGCGCTGCCGCCGGCCGTGCAGGCCGCACCGGCCGACGCCGCCGAGCAGCGCATGTCGGCGCTGTCGCGCGCCTACCGCGTCAACCTGACGGTGCTGGCGCTGGTGGCCTTGTTCGTCGGCGCCTTCCTGGTGTATTCGGTGGTTTCGCTGTCGCTGGCGCAGCGCACGCCGGGCTTCGCGCTGCTCGGCGTGCTCGGGCTGACCGCTGCCGAGCGCCGCACGCTGCTGCTGGCCGAATGTGCGGCGCTGGGCCTGGCCGGCAGCCTGCTCGGGCTGCTGCTCGGCACGCTGCTGGCGCTGGGCGCGCTGCGCTGGCTGGCCGGCGACCTGGGCGGCGGCTATTTCCCCGGCATCGCGCCGGCGCTGCGCTGGGACGGGCTGGCCGCTGCGGGCTTCGCGCTGCTCGGCACCGCGTCGGCGCTGGTCGGCGGCTGGATGCCGGCGCGGCGCGCCGAGGCGCTGTCGCCGGCGCAGGCGCTGAAGGGCCTGGGCGACCCGGCGCCGCCGCGCTCGCCGGTCTGGCCGGCGCTGCTGCTGCTGGCGCTGGGCGTGGGCCTGGCTTTCGCGCCGCCGCTGTCCGGCTTGCCGATCGCCGCCTACCTGTCGGTGGCCGCGCTGCTGTTCGGCGGCGTGGCGCTGGTGCCGGCGGCGGTGCAAGGGCTGCTGGCGGCGCTGCCGGCGTCGACGCATGCCTTGCGCCTGCTGGCGCTGCAGCGCGCGAAGTTCCATCGCCACACCGCCAGCGCCGCGGTGGCCGGCGTGGTCGCCAGCCTGGCGCTGTCGGTGGCGCTGACGGTGATGGTCACCAGCTTCCGCGGCGGCGTCAGCGACTGGCTGGACCAGGTGCTGCCGGCCGATCTGTACGTGCGCAGCGCCCGCAGCAGCGCCGCGGCCGAGCTGGCCTGGCTGGACCCGGGCTTCATCGCCGCCGCCGCTGCGCTGCCCGGCGTGCAGCAGCTGACCGCCTCGCGCGTGCGTGCGCTGCAGCTGGCGCCCGAGCGGCCGGCGCTGACGCTGATCGCGCGTGCGCTGGCGCAGCCGGCCGAGCAACTGCCGCTGCTCGCGCCGCCGCTGGCGCCAGTGCCGGGCGAGAGCGGCGTGTACCTGAGCGAGGCCGCCGCGGCGCTGTACGACAAGCGGCCCGGCGATGTCATCACGCTGCCGATCGGCCCCGCCGGCCGCAGCGAGCATCGCGTGCTCGGCATCTGGCGCGACTATGCGCGCCAGTTCGGCGCGGTGGCCATCGATGCCGATGCCTATCGCGCGCTGAGCGGCGACGCGCACGTCAACGAACTGGCGATCCGGCTGCGCCCGGGCGCCGACGCGCAACCGGTGCGGCAGCAGCTGCGCGCGCTGGACGGCGAGCGCGGCGCGATGGAGCTGGCCACGAGCTCGGAGCTGCGCGCGCTGTCGCTGGCCATCTTCGACCGCAGTTTCGCCGTCACGCGCTACCTGCAGGCGGTGGCCATCGCCATCGGCCTGGTCGGCGTCGCCGCCAGCCTGTCGGCGCAGGTGCTCGCGCGGCGCAAGGAATTCGGGCTGCTGTCGCACCTGGGGCTGACGCGCGCGCAGATCATCGGCGTCGTCGCCGGCGAAGGCGCGGCCTGGCTGGCTGCCGGCACGCTGATCGGCCTGGCGCTGGGGCTGGCGGTCAGCGTGGTGCTGGTGCACGTGGTCAATCCGCAGAGCTTCCACTGGACGATGAAGCTGCTGCTGCCCTGGGGCCAGTTGCTGGCCTTGTGTGCCGCGGTGCTGGCCGCCGGCATCGCCACCGCCGCGTTCAGCGCGCGCCACGCGGCCTCGGCCGCGGCGACGCGCGCGGTGCAGGAGGACTGGTGATGCGGCGCCGGCACTGGCTCGCTTGCAGCCTGCTCGCCGCCGCGCTGCCCGCCGCGCGGCCGGCGCCGGCGGACGACGAGCCGGTGCGCCGCGGCCGCGCGCTGCAGTTCCCGCGCGACCACGGCGCGCACCTGGGCGCGGCCATCGAATGGTGGTACCTGACCGGCGAGCTGCACGGCGCCGGCGACGCGCACTTCGGCTTCCAGATCACCTTCTTCCGCAGCCGCACCGGGCTGGCCGAGGGGCTGGACAGCCGCTTCGCGCCGCGACACCTGCTGTTCGCGCATGCGGCGCTGAGCGAGCTGCGCACGCGCCGCCACCGTCATGCCCAACGCATCGCGCGCTGGTCCGGGGACGAAGCGGCGACGGCAGCGCGCGCGTCGCGGCACGACACCGATCTGCGGCTGGGCGACTGGACGCTGCGGCGCAGCGGCGAGCGCGGGCTCAGCCGCTACCAGACGCGCTTCGGCAGCGGCGGCGCCGCCGGCGGCTTCGAGCTGCAGCTGGAGTTGCACGCCACCCAGCCGCCGCTGCTGCAGGGCGATGCCGGCTTCTCGCGCAAGGGGCCGGAAGAAGCCCAGGCCAGCCACTACCTGAGCGAACCGCAGCTGCAGGCCCGCGGCGCACTCGAGCGCGGCGGCGAGCGCTTTGGCGTGACCGGCCGCGCTTGGCTGGACCACGAATGGAGCGACACGCTGATGCACCCCGAGGCGGTCGGTTGGGACTGGATCGGCATGAACCTGGACGACGGCGCGGCGCTGACCGCCTTCCGCCTGCGCCGCGCCGACGGCAGCAGCCTGTGGGCGGGCGGCAGCCACCGCAGCGCCGGCGGCGTGCTGCAGGTCTTCGCGCCCGACAGCGTGCGCTTCACGCCCGGGCGGCTGTGGACCAGCCCGTCGTCCGGCGCGCGCTATGCGCTGCAGTGGCAAGTCGACACCCCCGCCGGGCGCTTCGAGGTCGAGGCGCTGCTGGACGCGCAGGAATTGGACAGCCGCGCCGGCACCGGCACCGTCTACTGGGAAGGGCTGGCCGAACTGCGCACTGCGCCGCAGCGGCGCGTGGGCAGCGGCTACCTGGAGATGACCGGCTACGCCGGCCGGCTGCGGCTCGGACAGTGAAGCTCAGGGACGGCGGGCCCGCGGCCCGCTGGGCATCAGGGGCGGCGGGCCCGCGGCCCGCCGGAGGCCGCCGACGGCGGCGGCGGCGCCGGCATGGCGCGCGGCTGGATCGGCGCGGCGCGCACGCAGTTGCGGCCGGCGTCCTTGGCCGCCTGCAACGCGCTCGAAGCGTCCTGCACCAGCGACTCCAGCGTCAGGTGCGCCGCGCCGACCGAGGCCACGCCGATGCTGACGGTGCTGCTGACGCCGCCGTGGTGCCAGCGCAGCGTGTGGCCGGCGATGCGCTCGCGGATGCGCTCGGCCACGTCCAGCGCGCCCATCGGGTCGGTATTGGGCAGATAGACGATCAGCGCCTCGGCACCGTAGCGCGCCAGCAGGTCGGGCTGGCGCAGCGACTGCGTCGCCAGCCGCGTCAGCTCGCGCAGCAGCGCGTCGCAGCAGGCGCTGCCGTGGCTGCCTTTCAGGCTCTTGAACTGGTCGGCGTCGATCAACAGCACCGCACCGTCCTCGGCATAGCGGCGGCAGCGCGCCCATTCGCGCTCGGCCACCTGCATGAAATGGCGGCGGTTGTGCGCGCCGGTGAGGTCGTCGCGGGTGGCGTCGACGTTGTGGCGCTGGCGCGCGGCGTGCAGTTGGAACATCAGCCGCAGCAGCCAGGCGGCGATGAACGGCGACAGCAGCAGCGCCATCGCACCGGCGATCACCAGGGCCAGCGGCCTGGGCGCCGCGCCGGCGAACACCAGCGCCAGCTGCGTCAGCGCCAGCACGCCCAGCACCAGCAACCCGCTCAGCCCCAGCAGCGACGGCAGGAAACCCAGGCGCAGCGCCAGCGCGGTGCAACGGCGCATCCAGCGGGGCTCGGCGGCGGGATCGAACATGGGAGTTCAATGATGACGCAAGTCGCACACCCGCGTCGCCCCTAGATTCGACCACAAAGCGTCCGCGGACTCGGGCGGACGCGACAGGCGGCGTGATTTCCAGCCGCAACGGCATGCGCCGCTGCCGCGCGGACCTGCGCGCGGCACGGCCGCATAGACTCGCGTCCCATGCGCCCACAACAAGACCGCGCCGCCGCGCGCTCCCCCCGTTCGCTGTCCGGCCTGCTGCCCTTCCTGCGCCCCTACCGCGGCCGCATCGCGCTGGCCTTGCTTTTCCTGGTAATGGCGGCCTTGAGCACGCTGGCCTTTCCGGTGGCGCTGAAGTCGCTGATCGACCATGGCCTGGTGAGCAACGACCCCGGCGAACGCGTGATGGCGCTGCGCCCCTATTTCCTGGCGCTGTTCGGCGTCGGCGCGGCGCTGGGCGTGTTCTCGGCGGCGCGCTTCTACATGGTCAGCTGGCTGGGCGAGCGCATCACCGCCGACCTGCGCAGCGCCGTCTATGCGCACGTGGTCGAACAGAGCCCGGAATTCTTCGAAAGCACGCAGACCGGCGAGGTGCTGAGCCGGCTGACCACCGACACCACGCTGGTGCAGACGGTGGTCGGCTCCAGCTTGAGCATGGGCCTGCGCAACACGGTGATGGGCCTGGGCGCGCTGGTCATGCTGGTCATCACCAACCCCTGGGTGATGACGCAGGTGCTCGGCATCCTGGTGCTGGTGGTGCTGCCGAGCCTGTACTTCGGCCGGCGCGTGCGGCGGCTGTCGCGCGACAGCCAGGACCGCGTCGCCGACTCCAGCGCCATCGCCGCCGAGGTGCTGAACGCGATTCCCGTGGTGCAGAGCTACCACCAGGAGCAGCGCGAGGCGGCGCGCTTCGCGGCATCGACCGAACACGCCTTCGAGGTCGCGCGCAAGCGCACGGCCGTGCGCTCGTGGCTGGTCGGCTTCATCATCAGCGCCACCTTCGGCGCGCTGCTGTGGGGGCTGTACCAGGGCACGCAGGCGGTGATGCAAGGCCGCATCAGCGCCGGCCACCTGGGGCAGACCGTGGTCTTCGTGATCATCCTGGTGGGCAGCGTCGCGGTGCTGTCGGAAGTCTACGGCGACCTGCTGCGCGCCGCCGGCGCCACCGAGCGGCTGATGGAACTGCTGGCCGCGCGCTCCAGCGTCGCTGACGCACCCCAGCCGCGGGCGCTGCCGCCGGTGCGCGGCGGCTCGGCCTGCCGGCTGGTCGACGTGCGCTTCCACTATCCGTCGCGGCCGCAGCACGACACGCTGCGCGACTTCAGCCTGAGCGTGGCCGCCGGCGAGACGGTGGCGCTGGTCGGCCCCAGCGGCGCGGGCAAGAGCACGGTGCTGCAGCTGCTGCTGCGCTTCTACGACGTGCAGCACGGCCGCGTCGAAGTCGACGGCGTGCCGGTGCCGCAGGCGGCGCTGGCCGAACTGCGCCAGCGCATCGGCATCGTGCCGCAGGACAGCGTGATCTTCTCCACCAGCGCGCTCGAGAACATCCGCTACGGCCGCCCCGAGGCCAGCGACGCCGAGGTGATGGCCGCGGCCAAGGCCGCCTTCGCGCACGAATTCATCAGCGCGCTGCCCGAGGGCTACCGCAGCTTTCTGGGCGAACGCGGCGTGCGCCTGTCGGGCGGCCAACGCCAGCGCATCAGCATCGCGCGCGCGATGCTGAAGAACCCGCCGCTGCTGCTGCTGGACGAAGCCACCAGCGCGCTCGACGCCGAGAGCGAGCGCATGGTGCAGGCTGCCCTGGAGGCGGCGATGCGCGGGCGCACCACGCTGGTCATCGCGCACCGGCTGGCCACCGTGCTGCGCGCCGACCGCATCGTGGTCATGGAGGCCGGACAGATCGTCGACAGCGGCACGCACGCCGAGCTGGTGGCGCGCGGCGGGCTGTATGCGCGGCTGGCGGCGATGCAGTTCGACCTGCAGCCGGCGGTGGCGCAGGAAGCCAGCGCATAATTAATGCGCATGTTCCATGGAGGTGCATGATGCGGCTGCGTTTCGACAACTCCCCGAAGAGATCGACGAATCTGAGCCTGAACGCCAAGATGCTCGACATGGCGCGCGAGCTGGGCATGAACCTGTCGCAGACCGTCGACGCGCTGCTGGCCGACGAGGTGCGGCGGCGCTACTGGGCGCGCTGGAACGAGGACAACAAGGAAGCTGTCGCCGCCTACAACGAGCGCATCGCACGCGAAGGCCTGCCACTGGCGCGTTACCGCAGCTTCATGAAGGGCCGCTGACCCATGGCCCGCTTCGACGTCTACGCCAACCCCGACAGCAGCGAACGCCGGTACACGCCCTACTTCGTCGACGTGCAGAACGACTTCATCGACGGCCTGGCGACGCGCGTGGTCATCCCCTTGCGCAAGGAAGCAGCGTTTGCGCTTCCCGCGCGCGACCTCAACCCGATGATCAGCGTCCTGGGCACGTCACTGGTGCTGGACACCGCCGCGCTGGGTGCGGTGCCGGTCACCGAGCTGCGCAAGGCGGTCCTCAACCTGCGCGAGGAACGCGAGCTGATCCACGATGCCATCGACGCGCTGTTCGGAGGTTACTGAAAAATGACCCGCCCGATCCGCAGCCAGTACGAAGACTTGATGCGCCACGTGTTCGAGCACGGCGCGGCCAAGGCCGACCGCACCGGCACCGGCACGCGCAGCGTGTTCGGCCACCAGATGCGCTTCGACCTGAACGAAGGCTTTCCGCTGGTGACGACGAAGAAGGTGCACCTGAAGAGCATCATCCTCGAGCTGCTGTGGTTCCTGCGCGGCGACGGCAATGCGCGCTGGCTGCAGCAGCGCGGCGTGAGCATCTGGGACGAATGGGCGGACCCCGAGACCGGCGACCTGGGGCCGGTCTACGGCGTGCAGTGGCGCAGCTGGCCCACCCCCGGCGGCGGCCACATCGACCAGATCGCCGAGGTGGTGCAGCAGCTGAAGACCAACCCCGACAGCCGGCGCATCATCGTCAGCGCCTGGAACGTGGCCGAATTGCCGAAGATGGCGCTGCTGCCCTGCCATGCCTTGTTCCAGTTCTACGTCGCGCCCGGCGAGTCTCCTTCGGCTGCGGGCCGCCTGAGCTGCCAGCTGTACCAGCGCAGCGCAGACATCTTCCTCGGCGTGCCCTTCAACATCGCCAGCTACGCGCTGTTGACGCACATGCTGGCGCAGCAGTGCGAGCTGCAGCCGGGCGACTTCATCTGGACCGGCGGCGACTGCCACATCTACGACAACCACGTCGAGCAGGTGCGCACGCAGCTGGCGCGCGCGCCCTACCCTTACCCGACGCTGCACCTGAAGCGCCGGCCGCCGTCGATCTTCGACTATGCCTACGAAGATTTCGAGGTGCGCGACTACCAGCACCATGCGCCGATCAAGGCGCCGGTGGCGGTGTGAGGCTGACGCTGATTGCCGCGGTGGCGCGCAACGGCGTCATCGGCAACGACAACCGGCTGTTGTGGCAGCTGAGCGAGGACATGCGCTTCTTCAAGCAGACCACGCTCGGCCATGCGGTGGTCATGGGGCGCAAGACCTGGCAGTCGCTGCCGCCGCGCTTTCGCCCGCTGCCCGGGCGGCGCAACCTGGTGGTCACGCGCAACCCTGCGTTCGAGGCGCCGGGCGCCGAATGCGTGGCCAGCCTGGATGCGGCGCTGCAGCGGCTGACACTCGATGACGAAGTCTTCGTCATCGGCGGCGCCGAGCTGTACGCGCTGGCGCTGCCGCGGGCGCAGCGGCTGCTGCTGACCGAAGTGGATCGCGACTTCGACGGCGATGCGCGCTTTCCGCCCTGGCCGCGCGCGGACTTCAGCGAGGCCTCGCGCACGCAGCACGACTCCGGCCAGGGTTTCGGCTACCAGCGCGCCGACTACCGCCGCCGGCACGGCGGCTGAGCGTCAATCTCGAAGCCGGCGCGCCTGCACCGCCTGCGCCAGCTCGTGCAGCAGCGGCTGCGTCTGCGCCCATCCCAGGCAGGCGTCGGTGATCGACACGCCCGGCGCCAGCTCGGCCTTGGACTGCCCCGGCAGCAGATCCTGCCGCCCGGGCTGCAGGTGGCTTTCGATCATCACGCCGCAGATGCCGTGCTGGCCGGCGGCAATTTGCCGCGCCACGTCGCCGCCGACCTCGATCTGGCGCTGGTACTGCTTGCTCGAATTGGCATGCGAGAAGTCGATCATCAGCCGCTCGCCCAAGCCCGCGGCACGCAAGGCGGCGCCGGCCGCAGCCACCGAGGCGGCGTCGTAGTTCGGCGCGCGCCCGCCGCGCAGAATGACATGACAGTCGGCATTGCCGCGCGTCTCGAAGATGGCGGCCTGGCCCATCTTCGTCATGCCCATGAAGGCGTGGCTCGCCGCCGCCGCCAGCACCGCGTCGGCCGCCACCTTGACGCCGCCGTCGGTGCCGTTCTTGAAGCCGACCGGGCAGCTCAGCCCGGAGGCCAGCTGGCGGTGGCTCTGGCTTTCGGTGGTGCGCGCACCGATCGCGCCCCAGGCGATCAGGTCGGAGATGTACTGCGGCGACAGCAGGTCGAGGAACTCGGTGCCCGCCGGCACGCCCAGCGCGGTGATGTCCAGCAGCAACTGCCGCGCCAGACGCAGGCCTTCGTTCATGTGGAAGCTGCCGTCCAGGCGCGGATCGTTGATGTAGCCCTTCCAGCCGACCGTCGTGCGCGGCTTCTCGAAGTACACGCGCATCACCAGCAGCAGGTCCGCCTGCAGCGCCCCGGCTTCGGCGCGCAGCAGCTTCGCGTACTGCAGCGCCTGCCCGTGATCGTGGATCGAGCACGGACCGCAGACCACCAGCAGCCGGTCGTCCTCGCCGCGCAGCAGCGCGCCGATCTCGCGCCGCGTGCGCTCCACCAGCTGCAGCGCCGCCTCGTCGATGGGCAGCTCGTCGAGCAGCAGCGCCGGCGAGATCAGCGGACGCACCGCGTCGATGCGCGTGTCGTCGGTGCGCGTGCTGTCGCGCGTGGCGTCGCGCATGCCGACCTCATGGTCGTGGCGGTGGTCGTCGAGGGAGGTCATGAGCGCAGGTGCAGCGTGGACGGGCCGCCACTGTAGGACATGCGCGGGCACCTGCCGCTATTCGTCCAAGCCCAGTTCCTGGATCTTGCGCGTAATCGTGTTGCGGCCGATGCCGAGCTTGTGCGCGGCCTCGATGCGCCGCCCGCGCGTGAGCTCGAGCGCGGTGTGGATCATCAGCCCCTCGAACTTGCGCGACAGCGTGTCCCAGACCTCGGGCGCGCCGGCTTCGAGCAGGCCGCGCGCCTCGCGCTGCAGGTCCGCCAGCCAGGCGCTGGCGGCCGCCGGCGCGGCAGCGGCGATGGCGGCGTCCGCCCCTGCAGACGGCCCCGCCGGTGCCTCGGCCTGCGGCACGCGTGCGGCTTCGGCGGCGGACGGCGCCGGCCGTGGCGCCGCGTCCTCGCGCGTCAGCAGCTCCGGCGGCAGATCCTTCGCTTCGACCACCTGCGACGGCGCCATCACCGTCAGCCAGTGGCACAGGTTCTCGAGCTGGCGCACGTTGCCGGGGAAGTCGAAGGCCAGCAGCCGCTGCAGCGCCTCGTCGGTGATGCGCTTGGCATCGACGCCCAGATCCTTGGCGCTCTTGTGCAGGAAGAAGCGCGTCAGCATGGCGATGTCCTCGCGCCGTTCGCGCAGCGGCGGCAGGCGCAGCCGGATCACGTTCAAGCGGTGGAACAGGTCCTCGCGGAAGCTGCCGGCGCGCACCCGCTCTTCCAGGTTCTGGTGCGTGGCGGCGATGACGCGCACGTTGCTCTTCAGCGGCTGGTGGCCGCCGACGCGGTAGAACTGGCCGTCGCTGAGCACGCGCAGCAGCCGCGTCTGCAGGTCGAAGGGCATGTCGCCGATCTCGTCGAGAAACAGCGTGCCGCCGTCGGCCTGCTCGAAGCGGCCGCGGCGCATGGTCTGCGCGCCGGTGAAGGCGCCGCGCTCGTGGCCGAACAGTTCGCTTTCCAGCAGGTCCTTCGGGATCGCCGCCGTGTTGATGGCGACGAACGGGCCGCTGCTGCGCGGGCTGTGCTTGTGCAGCGCACGCGCCACCAGTTCCTTGCCCGAGCCGCTTTCGCCGGTGATCATCACCGTCACCGTGCTCTGGCTCAGGCGGCCGATGGCGCGGAACACGTCCTGCATCGCGGGCGCCTGGCCGAGCATCTCGGGCATCGGCGCCGACGCCGCATCGCGTACTTCCTCGCGCAGGCTCTCTTCCACCGCGCGGCGGATCAGTTCCACCGCCTTGGGCACGTCGAAGGGCTTGGGCAGGTATTCAAAGGCGCCGCCCTGGAAGGCGCTGACCGCGCTGTCCAGGTCGGAGTAGGCGGTCATGATGATCACCGGCAGCCCCGGCAGCCGCTCCTTGACCTTGGCCAGCAGGTCGATGCCCGAGCCGCCGGGCATGCGGATGTCGCTGACCATGACCTGCGGCTCGTCGCCGTCCAGCGCGGCCAGCACCTCGCGCGCGCTGGCGAAGCTGCGCACCGCGAACTGCTCGCGCGCCAGCGCCTTTTCCAGCACGAAGCGGATCGAGTGGTCGTCGTCGACGATCCAGATGGGTTTCATGCGTGCAGCGCTTTCGTCGCGATCAGGGCAAGGGGATCAGGATCTTGAAGTTGGTGCGTCCGGGCAGGCTGTCGAATTCGATGGTCCCCTGGTGCTGTTGCACGAAGGTCTGCGCCAGCGGCAGGCCGAGGCCCGATCCGCCATCGTGGCCCGAGACCAGTGGATGGAAGACGCGGTCCCGGATCGACTCGGGCACGCCCGGACCGTTGTCCTGCACAAGCAATTCCAGTGCCAGTCGACAGCGCTGCTTGCCGATGGTCACCTGGCGCGCGATGCGCGTGCGCAGCAGCAGCCGCGCGCTGCCGGCGGCGATCTGCTCGGCCAGCGCCTGCGTGGCGTTGCGCACGATGTTCAGCACCGCCTGGATCAGCTGCTCGCGGTCGCCGCGGAACTCGGGGATCGAGGTGTCGTAGTCGCGCTGCACCGTCAGCCCGCGCGGGAACTCGGCGGCGATCAGCAGGCGTACGCGCTCGCACACCTCGTGGATGTTGACATCACCCACCACGTGCGGCCGGCGGTGCGGCGCCAGCAGCCGGTCGACCAGCGCCTGCAGCCGGTCGGCCTCGTGGATGATGACCTGCGTGTATTCGTTCAGGCCGCTTGCGTTGCCGGCGCGCTTGCCGCGGCCGGCCGGACCGGGCGCACTACGCACGCGCGCGCGGCCGCCGGGGCTGCTCAGCTCCATCTCCAGCAGCTGCGCCGCGCCGCGGATGCCGCCCAGCGGGTTCTTGATCTCGTGCGCCAGGTTGCGCAGCAGCTCCTTGTTGGCCTGCGCCAGGTCGAGCGCGCGTTCCTCGCGGTCCTGGCGCGTCTGCTGCTCGATCTCGACCATCTCCAGCAGCACGCGACCGGGCGCGTCCATCTGGCTGGCGCTGACATGCACGCGCAGCGGCTCCGACGAGCCCAGCGGCGAGCGCCTGAGCTGCGCCTCGAAACGGCCGCTGGTGACCTCGTCGCGCTGCAGCGCGACCAGCGTCTCGCGCATCGGCAGGGGGTCGACGAACCAGTCGCCGACATTGCCGCGCAGCAACGCGCGGCGCGACACCGCGACCGCGTTCTCCAGCGTGGAATTGGCGAACAGGCACTGCCCGTCGCCGCGCGCGACGGCGACCATCGCGCCCAGCTGGTCGTAGGCCTCGCAGGCGGCGGGCGACAGCTCGTCGTTCATCTGCGGCCTGCCCCGCCCTGTGCTGCGCCGGGCGCAGCGCCGCGCTCGGGCGGCGTCAGGGCGGCGGCAGCTTGGCCAGCTCGCGCTTGATGGCGGCGATATCGCTTTCCTTGCGCGCGATGCCGCTCTTCATTTCGGCGACGCGGTCCAGGTACTTCTGGTAGTTGCGCTCGTTGCCCTGCCGCTCGGGCTCGCCGTTGTTGTATTCGCGCTTCAGTTCGGCCAGCCGCTCCTCCTCGCGTCGCAGTTCGCCTTCGAGGATGCGCCGCGAGTCGGTGTCGCGTGCGCGCTGCGCGCCGGCATCGATGCGCGTGTCCGCCGATCGCGGCGCGGCCTGCGCGCCCGGCGCGCCGGCCGTGCTGCCGGCCGTGTTTCCGGCCGGACGCGGCGCCGGCGTGCGCCCCTGGATGACGGTGATCGGCGTGCCTTCGATGGTGCGGCAGCCGCGCTCGCGCGCCTCCTGCGCCGACAGCGTGTCGGTGTACAGCACCGGCGGTCCGGGACAGCGGTACACGGTGGCCGGCGCGCCCTGGGCCTGTGCCGGCGCGCTCGCGGCAGCCCACAGCAGCGCCGCCCCCATGCCCCATGACCCTCGTGCCCACATGCCCCGACCCATGCATCCACCCAGCCTTGCCGCGCCGCAACCAGCGCCTGCCGGATTGTGGCGCAGCGCCGCGGCGGCCGATGCAACGAAAAAGGACGGCATTGCACCGTCCGTTCGCGGCGCCGGCGGCGTTCCTGCGCGGCAAGACCTTCAAGCGCTCGTGGCCACGGCCTCGCTCATGAGCAAATGTGGCTCCGCCACTTTGCTCATACCCCCGCGGGGGCGGCCGGCAAGGCCGGCCTGGGGGCGCTCTCGAGGAAACGTGGCTTTGCCACTTTTCTTGACCCCTGGGGGCGGGAATGACGAAGTCATTTCCTGGGGGTGCTCAGAGCGAGTAGTACATGTCGAACTCGACCGGGTGCGTGGTCATGCGGAAGCGCTGCACCTCCTGCATCTTCAGCTCGATGTAGGCGTCGATGTAGGTGTCGGTGAACACCCCCCCCTTGGTCAGGAAGGCGCGGCCCTTGTCCAGGTAGTCCAGCGCCTGGTCCAGGCTGTGGCAGACGGTGGGGATCTTCGCGTCCTCTTCAGGCGGCAGGTGGTACAGGTCCTTCGATGCGGCCTCGCCCGGGTGAATCTTGTTCTCCACGCCGTCCAGGCCGGCCATCAGCAGCGCCGAGAAAGCCAGGTACGGGTTCGCGGAAGGGTCGGGAAAACGCGCCTCGATGCGCCGGCCCTTCGGGTTGGCGACGTAGGGAATGCGGATCGAGGCCGAGCGGTTCTTCGCCGAATAGGCCAGCTTCACCGGCGCCTCGAAGCCGGGCACCAGGCGCTTGTAGCTGTTGGTGCCGGGGTTGGTGATGGCGTTCAGCGCACGCGCGTGCTTGATGATGCCGCCGATGTAGTACAGCGCGAATTCGCTCAGGCCCGCGTAGCCGTCGCCAGCGAACAGGTTCTTGCCGTCCTTCCACACCGACTGGTGCACGTGCATGCCCGAGCCGTTGTCGCCGACGATCGGCTTGGGCATGAAGGTCGCCGTCTTGCCGTAGGCATTGGCCACGTTGACGATGACGTACTTCTGCAGCTGCAGCCAGTCGGCGCGCTGCACCAGCGTACTGAACTTGGTGCCCAGCTCCATCTGGCCGGCGTTGGCCACCTCGTGGTGATGCACCTCGACCGGAATGCCCAGCGATTCGAGCACCAGGCACATCTCCGAGCGCATATCCTGGAAGCTGTCGACCGGCGGCACCGGGAAGTAGCCGCCCTTGACCGTCGGGCGGTAGCCGGAATTGCCGTGCTCGTACTCCTTGCCGGTGTTCCAGGCGGCCTCTTCGGACTCGATCTTGACGAAGCAGCCCGACATGTCTACCTGCCAGCGCACGCTGTCGAAGACGAAGAATTCGGGCTCGGGGCCGAAGTAGGCGGCGTCGCCCAGGCCCGAGGCCTTCATGTAGGCCTCGGCGCGCTTGGCCAGCGAACGCGGGTCGCGTTCGTAGGGCTTGCCGTCGGTCGGGTCGACGACGTCGCAGCTCAGGATCAGCGTCGGTTCTTCGTAGAAGGGGTCGACGTTGGCGGTATTCGGGTCCGGCACCAGCGTCATGTCGGAGGCTTCGATGCCCTTCCAGCCGGCGATCGACGAACCGTCGAAGGCATGGCCGTGACTGAATTTGTCTTCGTCGAAGTGCGAGATCGGCACCGTGACGTGCTGTTCCTTGCCGCGGGTGTCGGTAAAGCGGAAGTCGACGAACTTGATCTCGTTGTCCTTCACCATCTTCATCACGTCGGCAACAGTCTTTGCCATCTTGGGCTCTCCTGGGTTCGGCTTAAGGGGAATGGATAGGCGGGCGATGTGTTGTCGGATCTCGGAGGGGATGCCCCCCGAAATGCGCACGGGAATCTAGCAGAAAGCATGCCCAGGCCGCCCCATGCCGGGACACGGCGCAGCGTCAGGACAGTGCACGGCACCCGTTCATCGTGGTGCGTCGCAAGCGCATTGAATGCACCAGACCGGGGCTGTGCACGCAATTGGTGCGATCACCGACCGAAACGGCCGCCCGCGCGCGCCGCGTGCCGCTTAAACCGGCGGCAGCGCGCGCGGCGGCTCGACTTCGGCAGGCGGCGGCAGCACAGCCGCGGGCGGCGGCTGCGGCTGCACAGGCGCTGGCGGCGGCAGCACCTCGGCGGCGAGTTGCTGGCGCTGCCGCTGCAGCGCGGCGAGCCCGAAGTGCGCGAACCACAGCGACGCGAAGGCGAACACCAGCGTGTACAGCCACACCGACAGCACCACCAGCACCGGCGCGAAGACCAGCGTCATCGCATTCAGCGCCCACAGCAGCGAAGGCGCAGCGCCCAAATAGCCGGTGAGGATGCCGATGGCCAGCAGCGGCCAGCGCTGCTCGCGCATCAGCTGGCGCCGCTCGCCGGCGCTGGCGTGTTCGGCCAGCGCGTCGAAGCTCATCACCCTGTAGGTCAGCCAGCCCCAGATCAGCGGCGGCAGCACCAGCACCAGCGGCGGGATGAACCACAGCGGCAGGCTCAGCACCAGCAGCACGAGCGCGAGCAGCATGTAGACCAGCGACCACAGCGCGCCGCTGAACCAGCCGCCGCCGTGCTTGCGCTCCAACGCCGGAAAGCGCCGCGCCGCCACCAGGCCGACCAGCGACGGCGTCATCAGCCAGGCCACCAGCAGCAGCGATGCGACCACGATCACCGGCACCGCCAGCACGACCACGATCAACGGCGCCAGCACTACCGCGAAGGCGCCCGCGCCCACCGAATCCAGCCAATGCAGGAAGCTGAGGACCAGCGACCACTGCTCCAGCGACGCGCGCACCGCCGCCACGGCGCTTTCCCAGTAGAACCAGCCCAGGCCCAGCACCGCGGCCACCGTCACCCCCAGCGGCAGCAGCGACAGCAGCATCACCTTCGGATGCAGGCAGTAGGCGGCGGCGCGCCAGAACGAATCGGCCAGTTCCTTCATTGCGCGCAGCATAGGGCATCGCCGGGCGGGGGCTGGCGCTGGCGTACGAGCGCCCGGGCTGCAGCATCCTGTTGCAATCGGTTGCCCGCCGGCAGCACTTTCGGCCTGGGCCCATCGCACAATTTCACGCATGGACAGTCTGGCCCCGACACTGCTGCTGTGCACCGCGCTGCTGCTGGTGGCGGCCGGCGCGTTGAGCAGCTGCGACCTGACGCAACGCACCTACCGCGGCTTCCAGTGGTGGACCTGCGCGCTGTGGTTGAACGCGGCCGGCACCGGCGCCATCGCGCTGACCGCCGGCGCCGCGGCGGCGTGGCCGCCGCTGCAGACCGTGCTGGTGCCGTGGCCGCTGCTGGTGCTGCTCGGGCTGCGGCGCTTCCACGCGCGCACCGGCCTGCCCGGCAGCCCGCGCATCGACGTGGCGCTGATGGCCGCGCTGCCGGCAGCGGCGCTGCTGGCCATGCACTGGTCGGCGGATGGCGCGCCGCCGGCACCGCTGGTCGCGGCGAGTGTCGCGCTGCTGTATGCGGCAGCGGTGGTCTGGTCGGCCCCGTCGGGGCCCGAAGCGGCCGGCCTGCGCCTGCTCGGCGCGCTGTGGCTGCTGGTGGCGCTGCTGCTGTCGCTGGGCAGCACGACCGTGTCGCCGCTGCAGGCGGCGGTGCTGCAGGTGGCCGTGGTGGCGCTCGGCTCGCTGGCCATGGCCTTCATCGTGCTGACGCTGAGCAGCCAGCGCACCGAACGCGAGCTGCGCCAGTCGCGCCAGCGCCTGCGCGTGCTGGCCAACATCGACATGCTGACGCAGGTGCCCAACCGGCGCCGCTTCGAGGAGCTGGCGCGGCGCGCGCTGCAGTCCGACGAGGCCGGCAGCGCCACCTTGCTGCTGGTGGACATCGACCACTTCAAGCAGATCAACGACAAGCTGGGCCACGCCGCCGGCGACCGCGCGCTGAAGCTGGTGTCGCGCTGCACGATCGAGTTGCTGCGCTCGCAGGACGTGGCCGGGCGCCACGGCGGCGACGAGTTCGTGATGCTGCTGCGCCGCAGCTCGACGCAGGAGGCGATGCAGGTCGCCGCGCGGCTGGTCGCGCACCTGCAGACGCAAGCTCACGCCCACGCGTTGCCGCGGCTGAGCCTGAGCTTCGGCATCGTGCAGATGCGCCGAGGCGAGAGCATCGACGACACGCTGCAGCGCGCCGACCTGGCGCTGTACGAAGCCAAGCGGCTCGGCCGCTCGCGCGCGGTGGCCGCAGACGGCGACCCGGAACAGCCGGTGTTCCGCAGCAGCCAGCGGCTCGGGCTGACGTAGCGGGCATCGGCCGGTCGGGGAACCGGGCCCGCGCATGGGGCTCTTGTCCTTCGCGCTCGAGCGACTGAAGGAAGATCCCCGCAGGCCAACGGCTTGCGGGGACATGTGGCTGGTGGGCGGTGCAGGGTTCGAACCTGCGACCCCTGCCGTGTGAATGTGGCGCGGGGTGTTTTTTGGTGTTCGCCGAAGTGCCATCTTCATAGGTAGAGTGTCACTGCATGTTCACGGCAGTGCATTAGAGTACGGGATAATTTCCCGTACTTTTCCCGTACTCGCCATGACCAAGATCGACACCGTGAACGCACGCAAAGCACTCGCGCCGAGGCGCGAACCCTACTGGCACCGCGCCGCGAAGGGGCGCTTCCTGGGCTTCAGGCTGATGACCAAGGGCGGCGCCGGCACCTGGATCGCGCGAGCCTGGGACGAGGCCCGGGACCGCGACGACTTCAAGCCGCTGGGCGACTTCGCCGACCTGCCCGAGCACAAGCGCTTCGACGCCGCGATGGCGGATGCCGGCAAGTGGTTCGAGCACATCGGCAAGGGCGGCAGCGCCGGGCCGACGACCGTCAGGACTGCCTGCGAGCGCTACGTGGCGCACCAGCAAGCCACGAAGCCCGCAGCGCCGATGACGGCCTACGCGATGGCCCGGCGCAAGACCACCGACGCCTGCATCGTCCCGGCCGCAGAGGACGCACGCAAGCGCTTCGAGCGCTACGTACTGAACGACAAGCGCTTCGCCGATACCGACCTGGGCAAGCTCACGCCGGGCATGCTCGATGCGTGGCGCAAGGACTTGGCGCAGCGGCCGACGAAGGGCGGCGGCAACCGCGGCGGCAAGCGCACTGACGCCGCGCTGAACCGCGACATGAGCTGCCTGCGGGCCGCGCTGAACCTCGCCTTCGACGATGGCTTGGTCACCAGCGACTTTGCCTGGCGCGGCAAGCTGCGGCCGATCAAGAACGCGGACCGCAGGCGCGAGCTGTATCTCGACAAGGGCCAGCGACGCAAGATGATCGCCGCTGCCGCGCCCGACCTGGCGCTGTTCCTCAAGGGCATGGCCCTGCTGCCGCTGCGGCCGGGCGCACTCGCCGCGCTGCCCGTCGGCAACTTCGACAAGCGGCTGTCGACGCTGCTGGTCGGCACAGACAAGGCCGGCAAGGACCGCAAGCTGAAGCTGCCGGTCGAGACCGCCCAGTTCTTCGCCGAGCTGGCGGCGGACAAGCTGCCGGCCGCGCCGCTGTTCGCCCGGGCCGACGGCCGAGCATGGGACAAGGACGCCTGGAAGGGGCCGATGCGCGCCGCTGTGACGGCCGCGAAGGCGCCGGAAGGGACCACGGCTTACACCCTGCGCCACAGCACCATTACCGACCTGGTGCATGGGGGTCTGGACCTGCTGACGGTGGCGCAGATCAGCGGCACCAGCGTCGCCATGATCGAGCGGCACTATGGGCACCTGCGCGGCAACGTGGCCGCCGACGCGCTGGCGAGGCTGGCGCTGTGACCGCCGACAGAGAGGATCAGCTACGGGCGCGCTTGGCGGAGCGCGTGAGCCAGCGCGCGCCGAGGTTGAAAGCAGACGACGCTTGGCTGGTCGCAGGCTTCGAGCGCATGGATCTGGTACGCGCCGTCAACAAGAACCTGGACCTGTACCGCCACGAGCGCAACGGCCTGGCCGTCTGGCGTGCGATTCGCATATGCCACAAGTACGGCGAACCGCTGCCCGCCAACATCGTTGCGAAGCTCGCGCAGTGGGGCGAAGCCTTGGAGAAGGCCGCCACCCCGCGCGAGATCGCGCGGGCGTTGGACCTGGCCGGCCGGGACCGCGGGCACAAGGGGCGGCGGCGCCTGGATGCGGCAGATCGCCGACTGGAGATCGCGTCAGCAGTGCGCAACTACATGGATCGCGCCGGAGTGAACGCGACCGCCGCCATCGCCTGGTACGCGAAGAACGCCAAGCCGGCGCTGAGTGTCCCAGCCGTGAAAAAGCACTACTACGCCATCTTCGGCAGGCAGCGGTAGGAAGACCCGGCGCCCGAGTTGGAGCGCCGTTTGTCCAATTTAGAGGACTCGCGTTTCGGCTCAGACACTGGCGGCACGCCGGCACACACCGGTGCATCAACCAGCGAAAGGACCACCCGTGAATGATCTTCCTGTTGGACTCGGCTACCGCCCTGCCGCCACCGTCGCGCAGTTCTGCGCCGACCACAACATCAGCCGCACGCACTTCTATGCGCTGGTCAAGCTGGGCAAGGGGCCGCGCATGATGAAGGTGGGCCGCCGAACGCTCATCGGCGCAGAAGCCGCTGCCGCCTGGCGCGCGCGCATGGAGGAGGAAAGCGCGCCGACGAACGAGACGGTCCTCGCCTGATGATCACCGCGCAGTCCTTCCGCGCGGCGATCTTCGAACAGCTGGGCCATGCGCCCGAGGTCATCGAACCCGACAAGTTGCACCGCTTCGCCACCAGCAGCCGGCGCGGTGATTCTTCGGGGTGGGCCAAGCTGTTCGAGGATGGCAGGGCCGGGGTCTTCGGCGACTGGCGCACCGGCTTTTCGCAGGTGTGGACCGCGTCGTCAGCGTCGTCGCGCCAAGAGCGCGCCGAGCTTGCCCGGCAGGTGGCAGCCGCAACCGCCGAACGCGAGCGCGTGCAGCGTACGCAGTGGGCCGACAACGCCCGGCGCATCGCCAAGCTGTGGAGCGAGTGCCAGCCGCTGGCGCTTGGCGATCCCGTCACGCTGTACCTGAAGCGGCGCGGCTTCGGTGGCGTGTGGCCGCTGCCCGAGTGCTTGAGGCTGCACCGCGCACTGCCCTACTGGCACGGCACCGACAAGCTCGGCACCTTCCCGGCGATGGTTGCGCCGCTGGTGGCGCCGGACGGGCGGGCGGTGGCGCTGCACCGAACCTACCTGCAGGCCGATGGCCGCAAAGCCGACGTGCCCAGCGTCAAGAAGCTGACCGCCGCATCGGGGCCGCTGGCCGGCGCCTGCATCCCGCTGTTCAAGCCGGAGCATGGCGTGCTCGGCCTCGCCGAGGGCATCGAAACCGCGCTGGCCGGCTGGTGCGGGTCCGGCGTGCCGACCGTGGCAGCCTACTGCGCCGGCAACCTTGCCGCGTGGCAGTGGCCGCCGGGCGTGCGACACATCGTTGTCTTCGCCGACAACGACCCGGCCGGCGCCGAGGCAGCCGGCAAGCTGCGCCAGCGCGCCCGAGCTGCCGGGCTGGCTGTCAAAGTCATGGCGCCGACCGAGCCGGGTTCGGACTGGTGCGACGTATGGGGAGCGAGGGACGCAGCATGAGCGCGCTTGAAGACCTGCGCGCGTTCAATGACGCGCTGCCGTCGGTGAGGTTGATCCGTGGCGATGCCGTCACCCTGGAGCCCGTGCGCTGGGCCTGGGATGGCTACCTGCCGCGCGGCATGCTCACGATCCTTGGCGGCGCGCCGGGCTGCGGCAAGACCACCATCGCGGTGGCGCTGGCCGCCGTCGTGACGCAAGGCGGCACCTGGCCGGACGGATCGCGCTGCACGGCGGCAGCCGACGTGCTGATCTGGTCAGGCGAGGATGCGCACCCGGTGATTGCCGCGCGCCTAGCTGCGGCAGGCGCCGACATGAGCCGCGTTCAATTCGTGGATGGCGTCAGCGGCGGTGGCGCCGACGAGGGCGCTTTCGACCCCGGCCGGGACATGCTGCTGCTGGAGGCCACGGCGGAGAAGCTGCCGAGCCTGCAAATGCTGATCCTCGATCCGATCGTGTCGGCGGTGGCCGGCGACAGCCACAAGAACGCCGAAGTGCGTCGCGCGCTGCAACCCGTGGTCGCGCTGGCCCAGCGCACGAACTGCGCGGTGCTGGGCATCACGCACTTCACCAAGGGCACGGCCGGCCGCGATCCGGTGGAGCGCATCACCGGCAGCCTTGCATTCGCTGCGCTGGCCCGGCTGGTGCTGGTGGCATCGAAGGCGAAGCCAGAGCCCGGCGATGAAGGAGAGGCAAAGCGCGTGTTTGTGCGCGCGAAGTCGAACATTGGTCCCGACGATGGGGGCTTCGCCTACTCGTTGCGTCGCGCCGAGGTGGCGCCAGATGTCGAAGGCCAGTACGTGGTTTGGGGCGAAGCGCTCGAAGGCAGCGCCCGCGATGTGCTCGCTGAAGCTGAAGCCGAGCCGGAGGGCGGCGACACCGAACCTGCCGACGCCGCCGCGTTCCTGCGCGAGCTGCTGAAGGATGGGCCGATCCCGGCTCGAGATGTCAAGAAGCACGCCGACGATGCCGGCTTCGCTTGGCGCACTGCGCAACGAGCCATGAAGAAGGCCGGCGTCGAGGCCCGGCGCGGAGGCTTCCCGTCCGTAACCAAGTGGTTCCTCAAGGCCAGTCGCGACACAGTCGCGCCAGTTGCGCCAGTTGCGCCAGTCGCGCCAGTCGCGCCACATTCTGAGAGTGGCGCGGCTGGCGCCTCGTCCGACGACGATTGCCCTTTCTGAATCCTGAAGCAAGTCGCGCCACATTCTGAAGACTGGCGCGACTGGCGCGACTGGCACCTTCAAGGGAGCGCCACCCACGGCACCTGCTCCCTTGTTCCCTTCACCCCCTTCGATCCCTTCGGGCTGTCTACCCTGAGCGACGGCGCCGCGTTCGCTGAAGTTAGCCAGCGAACGAACTTCGCCAGCCCCGTTGCCCATCGCGCGCGCCCGCGCAATGCTCGCGGGCATCTTTCATCCTATTTTCCTCAGTTAACCCGTTGGCATGGCGGCTGGTGGTGAGCCTCGCGGGC
>OEIU01000615.1_pt1 | contig 31233 bp, 28 predicted proteins | sample 1539221 | NCBI WGS metagenome assembly OEIU01 (sample SAMN03792071, study PRJEB22550) | activated sludge metagenome | feature: wastewater treatment plant; material: activated sludge; isolation source: Wastewater treatment plant of a petroleum refinery complex | place: Argentina: Zarate | collected...
CGTCCCTCATCCGTCACGCTGCGCGTGACACCTTCTCCCGTTTCACGGGAGAAGGAGGCGCGCTACTCCTTCACCGCGCCGGTCATCGCCGAGACGTAATATTCGACGAAGAACGAATACAGGATCACCAGCGGCAGCGATCCGACCAGCGCGCCGGCCATCAGCGAGCCCCAGCGGTAGATGTCGCCGTCGACGAATTCGTTGACGATGGCGACGGGCACCGTCTTGTTCTGCACGGAGGTGATGAAGGTCAGCGCGTAGATGAACTCGTTCCAGCACAGCGTCAGCGAGAAGATGCCGGCCGAGATCAGGCCGGGCACGGCCAGCGGCAGGATGATGCGGGTGAGGATCTGCAGGCGCGTCGCGCCGTCGATCAGCGCGCATTCCTCGAGCTCGTAGGGGATGGTCTTGAAATAGCCCATCAGCAGCCAGGTCGAGAAGGGGATGAGGATGGTGGGATAGACCAGCACCAGCGCCATCGGCGAATCGAACAGGCCGTAGGCCTGCACGATGGTGGCGAGCGGAATGAACAGGATCGATGGCGGCACGAGATAGGCGAGGAAGATCAGGCCGCCGGTGAGCTGCGCGCCGGTGAAGCGCAGGCGCACGATGGCGTAGGCGGCCATGACGCTGGCGATGAGCGACACGAAGGTCGCGAGCACCGAGACATACATCGTGTTCCACAGCCACAGCGGATAGCGCGTCTCGAACAGCAGCTTGTGGATGTGCTTGAACGTCGGCGCCACGACCCAGAACGGGTTGTAGGCGTTCATGTCGATGAGCTGCTCGTCCGGCTTTATCGCCGTCAGCACCATCCAGTAGAAGGGGAACAGCAGCACGATCAGAATGAGGGTCAGCGGAATCCAGGTCGTCACCACGCGCTGCGGCAACGTCTCCAGATAGCTCATGCCCTCCGAGGCGTCGGCGAGATTGGCTTGCGCCAGCGATTTCGAGAGGTTGCCGACGTCAGTCATTGTCGCCGCCTTGTTGCCACTTGCGTTTCTGCAGGCCGAACCACGAGAACATGATCGCCGCCAGCAGGAAGGGAATCATGGCCGTGGCGATGGCCGCGCCCTCGCCGAGATTGCCGCCGAGAATGGCGCGCTGGTAGGAGAGCGTCGCCATCAGATGCGTCGCGTTGACCGGGCCGCCGCGCGTCATCGCCCAGATGAGCTGGAAGTCGGTGAAGGTGAACAGCACCGAGAAAGTCATCACGACCGCGATGATCGGGGTCAGCAGCGGATAGGTGACGAAGCGGAAATTCTGCCAGCGCGAGGCGCCGTCGATGGTGGCGGCCTCGTAGAGCGAGGGCGAGACCGTCTGCAGGCCGGCCAGCAGGGTGATGGCGACGAAGGGCACGCCGCGCCAGATGTTGGCGACGATCAGGCAGAAGCGCGCGTTCCAGGGATCGCCGAGGAAGTTGATGTTGTCGTGGATAAGGCCGAGCTTGATGAGCGACCAGGAGATGATCGAGAATTGCGAATCGTAGATCCACCAGAAGGCGATGGCCGAGAGCACCGTCGGCACGATGTAGGGGATCAGCACGATCGAACGCAGCAGCGCCTTCATCGGCAGGTTCTTGTTGAGCAGCAGGGCGAGATAGAGGCCGAGCGCGAATTTCACGATGGAAGCCAGCACCGTGTAGCCGACGGTGAAGGCGACCGCGCCCCAGAATATCTTGTCGTCGGACAGCCAGTCGTAGTTGTCGAGACCGACGAACGAGCCGGCGCGGCCGATCTTGGCGTCGGTGAAGGAGAGCCAGACGCCGAGGCCGAGGGGATAGGCGAGAAACAGGATCAGAATGCCCGCGGCGGGCGCCATGAACCAGAAGCCGAGCCAGTCGCGATGCGAGCGCAGGCGCTCCCATGTCGATCTGCCGGAGGCCGTCGTTGCGATCGCCGCGTCGGTCATGAGTGTCATCCGATAGTTACGGCGCACGTCGGTGGCGCTCTCCCCTCCCCCTTGTGGGGAGGGGCGGGGGAGGGGGTCGGGAAATCTCGCGAGAGCGCTGGCACACCCGGAAAGATTTCCCGACCCCCCACCCTAGCCCTCCCCCCGTCGAAGTCGGCTGTTGCCGACTTCGCTGTCTTGCTCAGGTCGACAATAGTCGACCTGAGGGGGAGGGAATCAGATGCGTGGTTTCACCTGAAGATGCGCTGCGCTGCGCGCTCCGCCGTCTTCATCGTGGTCTTCACGTCTTCCTGTCCGGTGCAGTAGCGCGCGAACATGTCGACGACGATGAATTCCGCCATGGCGGCGGCGACCTTCGGGCTCAGCGTGCCGATGCCTGAAGCCGGCAGCGTGCGCTTGGCGGCGTCGCGGAACACGGTCGTCTTCGGGTCCGCCGTCCAGACCGGATTGGCGTCGTAGGCCGCCAGCGTGTGCGACAGGTAGCCCTGCGCGCCTTCCAGCCACGGATTGTAGTTCTGCGCCTCCAGCATGAAGGCGACGAATGCTTTCGACGCGTTCGGAACCTTCGTGAAGTTGAAGCCGAAGATCGGGAAGGCGAGCTGGAGTTCCGCCGGCTTGCCCAGCGGGCCCACGGGGAAGTAGGCGTGGTCGATGTCCTCGGCCAGGGCCTTCATCTTGGCGTCGCCCTTGGCGCCGTCGGTCTTGGCGGCGACGTAGATCGAGATGCCGTTGGCGGTCAGGTGAAGGTCGCCGGCGAGGAAGGCCTTGTTGTTGGACGAATCGTTCCAGGACGCGCAGCCCGGGATGAACGTGTCCGACAGCGCCTTGCAATATTCAAGCGCCTTGGCCGTCTCGGGCGAGTTGATGATGATCTTGTCGTCCTTGTCGACGAGCCAGGCGTTGTGGCTCCACAGGATCCAGTGCAGCCAGGCGTTGGCGTCGCCCGTGGCGTGGCCGAGCGCGAAGCCCGAGGGCGTGTTGTTCTTCTTCATCGCCTTGCAGAGCTCGAGGAAGCCCGGCATGTCCTTCGGCATTTCCTTGAAGCCGGCCTTGTTCATCGAGGAGATGCGGTAGTTGAGATAGCCGCCGTTGACCGCGACGGGAATCGCGACCCATTTGCCGCCCGACTTGCCGTAGGCCTCCGCCGCCGGGAACCAGCCGCCGTATTTCTTGCCGAGATAATCGGCGACGTCCTGCATCGGCAGGCACTTCTCGGGGAAGAGCTGCGGCGTCGAATGCAGGGACCAGATGAGGTCCGGACCGGTTCCGGTGTTGGCGGCCACCGAGGCTTTCGGCTGGATGTCGTCGAAGCTCTCGTTCGAGACGTTGACCTTGACGTTCATCGCCTTGGAGAAAGCGTCGACCATCTTCATGAAGGCGTCGTCCTCGGCCTGGACGAAGCGCTTCCAGCGCAGCACGTTGAGCGTGGCGCCGGCTTCCGGCTTCCACGGGCTTTCCTGCGCGAAGGCGCGGGCCATGTCGAGCAGGGTTCCGCCGGCCATGCCGGCGGCGGCTGCGCCCTGGAGAATCGAGCGACGCGTAATCAGGCTCATATCGTTCCCTCCGTTTTGATGATTGGCGCGCGCCCGCTCAGGCCGCGAGCGTCTTGCCGCTGTCCGGGTCGAACAGGTGGACGAGTTTGGGATCGCAGGCGATCCGGATCGTTTCGCCGGGGTTCGGCATGACGCGGTCGCGGAACAGGCAGATCAGCTCCTGATCGCCGGCCTTGGCGACGACCTGCGTCTCCGATCCCATGGGCTCGACGACCACGACATTGACGGCCGCGCCGTCGCCGGCCGCCGAAAGATGCTCGGGCCGCACGCCCAGCACGACCGGCTTGCCGTCGCTGGCCGCCGGCGCCCTGGCGACCGGCAGGGCGAGCCCCGCATCCGACTTGAACACGGACACGCCGCCTTCCGAGCCGAGCTTGCCGCGCACGAAATTCATCGCCGGCGAGCCGATGAAGCCGGCCACGAACATGTTGCCGGGGCGATCGTAGAGTTCGAGCGGCGCGCCGATCTGCTCGACGATGCCGTCGTGCATCACCACGATCTTGTCGGCCATGGTCATGGCCTCGATCTGGTCGTGCGTGACGTAGACGGTAGTGACCTTGAGACGTTGATGCAGAGCCTTGATCTCCGAGCGCATCTGCACGCGCAGCTTGGCGTCGAGATTGGAGAGCGGCTCGTCGAACAGGAAGACCTGCGGATCGCGCACGATGGCGCGGCCCATGGCGACGCGCTGGCGCTGCCCGCCGGAGAGCTGGCGCGGATAGCGGTCGAGCAGCGGCTTCAGGCCCAGAATGTCGGCCGCCTGCGAGACGCGGCGCTCGATCTCGGCCTTGTCGGCCTTCCGCAGCTTCAGCGAGAAGCCCATGTTGTCGTAGACGGTCATGTGCGGATAGAGCGCGTAGTTCTGGAAGACCATGGCGATGTCGCGCTCTTTCGGCGGCACGTCGTTGACGACGCGGCCGCCGATCAGGATCTGCCCGCCGGTGATGTTCTCGAGGCCCGCGATCATGCGCAGCAGCGTGGACTTGCCGCAGCCCGACGGGCCGACCAGCACCACGAATTCGCCATCGCCGATGTCGACATTGACGCCGTGAATCACGGCGGTCGATCCATAGGCCTTCCGCACGTCGCGAATTTCGACAGACGCCATGCCCTGCTCCCTCTGCGGCGTCTTTGCGCGCCTCCGCAATCGTGGTTCAGTCGGTTGCTTGCCGCTGCCTGATCGCTCGCGCATGATGCAGTCGGCGCAGTAAAATGCAAGCATGCAGATGCGCCGTTCGCCGACGGCGGCGCGAGAGCGGGTTCGGAGGTCTCGTGTCCGATTTTGAAACCCTGATGTTCAACCCGATGCCGCCGCTGGTGGCGCAGGGCGTCGCCGCCTGTTCCGTGCTGCACAAATTGTGGGAGGCCGCCGACCGCGAGAAGACGCTCGCCGAGATCGCGCCGCGCATCCGCGGCATCGCCACGGGCGGCGGGCACGCGAAGGTCGACGGCGACATCATGGGCCGGTTTCCGCAGCTCGAGATCGTCTCGTCGTTCGGCGTCGGCTACGACCATATCGACGCCGCGTGGGCCGGACAGCACGGCATTGTCGTCACCAACACGCCTGACGTGCTCAACGAGGAAGTCGCCGACACGACGTTCGGTCTCATCCTCAGCGCCGTGCGGCAAGTGCCGCAGGCGGACCGCTACGTGCGCGAGGGGCGCTGGCCAAAGGCGCCGTTTCCGCTGACCGCTTCGCTGCGCGGCCGCACGCTCGGCATTCTCGGACTGGGCCGCATCGGGCGCACGATCGCGCGGCGCGCGGAAGCCTTCGGCCTGAAGGTCGTCTATCACGGCCGGCGCGCGCAGGACGACGCGCCCTATCTCTATTTCCCGACGCTCGCCGGCATGGCGCGCGCCTGCGACATTCTCGTGGCGATCACGCCGGGCGGGCCGGAGACGAAGCATCTGGTCAACGCCGAGGTGCTGGAGGCGCTGGGGCCGAACGGAATCTTCATCAATGTCGCGCGCGGTTCGGTCTGCGACCAGGACGCGCTGATCGCGGCCCTGCGCGACCGCAAGATCCTGACCGCGGGGCTCGACGTTTACGCTGACGAGCCGAATGTGCCGAAGGAACTGATCGAAATGGAGCACGTGGTCTTGCTCCCGCATGTCGGATCGGGCACGAAACACACGCGGGACGCCATGGGGCAGCTCGTCGTCGACAATTTGAGATCATTCATCGGCGGCCACGGGCCATTGACGCCCGTCGCCGAAACGCCGTGGCCGGCCACGCGGCGCGCGCGCTGAGGCAGCGACGCAGGGAGGAGTTTGATGACGCGGCTGACCGACTTTCTGACAAGGCGGGCTGCGCCCGGGGCGTGGCTGGCGATCGGGATTCTCGCGGCGTCGCCGGCCCTGGCCGCGGACGCCAGGAGCGAGCAGAGCGCCGCCGGCGTCTGGCGGCTGAGCCAGGGCGCGGGACGCGAATGCACGATCCAGCTACGGGCGGAGGCCCGTGGCGAGGCGCACGCCCTGGGCATGCCGCCGGGCTGCCGGCATGCGATGCCGGGGCTCGCCAAGGTCGCCGGCTGGAAGCTGCCCGCGCCTGATCGTATCGAATTGCTCGACAAGGGCGGCGCCTCGGTCCTCGCCTTCGCCCCGGACAATGGGGAGCTCAGCGCCAAGGGACCGAAAGGCGAATTCTATGCGCTCACGGCCGCGAGCGAACCGCGCAGGCCCGCGCAGCGCGAGACGCAGCCGGCCAATGTGGCGCGCGGACCGAGCGTGCCGGCGAGCGAAATGCCCGGCCGCTATTCCGTGCTGCGCGACGGCAATAAGGACACGGGCTGCATGCTGACGCTGCAGCCCGGCGGCAGGGCGCAGCTCGCGCCGGCCTGCCGCGACAACGGCATCGTCGTGTTCGATCCTGTCGGCTGGTCCTATGCGGGCGGCAAGCTGATGCTGCGCGCGCGCAAGGGCCATCACGCCAATTTCGAATACGAATCGGACCAGTCCTGGCAGAAGGACCCGAAGGAAGGCGGCAAGAAGCTGGGTTTCCGGAAGATGTGAGAGCATCTCCCGCTTTGCGAGACCTTTGCAAAGTTGGGAGACTATTTCGGACGCCTTCCCTCCCCCTTGCGGGGAGGGCAGGGTGGGGGTAGCCGCGCCGCGAATCTCGCGAGAGCGCACCCGGTCGACCCCCACCCCCAACCCCTCCCCGCAAGGGGGAGGGGAGCCGCCCTGCTTTCGGAGAGGCCTTGCAAAGCGGGAGAGGGCGCTCTCTTATCCGCCCGCCTTCCCGCCGAGCTCGTCGGCGATATGCGCGCGGATGATGTCGTCGAACGAGGTTTCCGCGACGAAGCCGAGTTCGCGGGCGCGGCGCGCCTCGAAACGCTCGGGCCAGCCGGAGACGATCTTCATGATCGCCGCGTCCGGCCTGCGCTCGATCAGCGAGACCGCCGTCGCGCCCGCGACGCGCCGCAGCGCTTCGATCTGCTCGCCGACGGTCACGCAGACGCCGGGCATGGAGAGATTTCGCCGCGGGCCGATCTTCTCGCCGTCGATGGTCGCGGCGTGCAGGATGAAATTCACCGCCGCGCGGGGCGTGGCGTGGGTGTGCCGAACCGTCTCCGCCACCGGCAGGATCGCCTTCTGGCCGACCAGCGGCTCGCGGATGATGTTGGAGAAGAAGCCCGAGGCGGCGGCGTTTGGCTTGCCGGGCCGCACGCAGATGGTGGGGAAGCGCAGGCCCACGCCGTCGAAGAACCCCTTGCGGGTGAAGTCCGCCAGCAGGAATTCGCCCGCCGCCTTCTGCGCGCCGTAGCTCGTCAGCGGCGTCAGGTGGAATTCGTCGGGGATCGGATCGAGGAAGGGCGCGCCGAACACGGCGATGGATGAGGAGAAGACCACGCGCGGCTTGTATTGCCCGCCCGACAGGATGTTCTCGGCGCGGATCGCGTCGAACAGATAGCGCGTGCCGTCGAGGTTGACCGCATAGCCCTTGTCGAAATCGACCTCGGCCTCGCCCGAGACGATCGCGGCCAGATGCACGACCAGGTCGGGGCGGTCCGCCATCAGGCGCGGCCCGAGCGCGCGATCGGCGATGTCGGCGGCCCCGCTCACGACCATGAAGGGCGCGCCGGGCAATTCGCCGGCCGCTATGACGTCGACCATGCGCAGGGCCGTGACCGGCTTGCCGCCGATCGCGCCGTCGCGGGCGAGCCGCTGGCAGAACTTGCGGCCGATCATGCCGGCTGCTCCGGTGACGAGCACTTTCATCGCATTCCCCCTCTTTCTCGAGTTCTGTTGTAATTCCGCCACGTCTTGTTTTGCCGAGGCCAAAGCACTGGAAAGATTACGCAAGTGCGAGATGAGGCTATTGGGTCGAGTAGCCCGCGTCCTCCATTCGACGAAAATAGGGCGTTGCCTGCCCCATTCTGCCCCAATCCGCCCTTCAACAGGCGGCTCCCGGCTGGGAACCCCCGACCCATCAGGAGTTCGCGTTGAAGAAGACTGCAATTGTTCTTGGCATGACCATGCTCGCCACGGGCGGCGCCGAAGCCGCCTGGACCGGCAAGGCGTCCTATTACGGTGGCCGCGGCCGCACCGCGAGCGGCGGCCATGTCGGCCATCTCACGGCGGCGCATCGCTCGCTGCCGTTCGGCTCGAAAATCCGCGTGACCAATCTGCGCAACAAGCGTTCGGTCGTCGTGACGGTCAACGATCGCGGCCCCTTCGTGCGCGGCCGCATCGTCGACGTGTCCACGGGCGCCGCGAGCGTGCTCGGCATGAAGGGCGCTGGCGTCGCGCCCGTGCGCGTGGAGCTGGTGTCGCGCTGAGCGCTCGGGCGCCCCTACCTCCCCTTTATGGGGAGGTCGCGCGGCGAAGCCGCGCGGGCGGGGTCCGATCGACCGGACGCGATGATTGCCGGATAATTCCCCACTCCCACCCCACCCGGCTCGCTGGCGCTCGCCACCCTCCCCGTAAAGGGGAGGGAGGGCGCCAATTACACTTGATGAGGCGGGTTGCATCATCGAATGCTCAGATCGTCATGCCGCCGTCGACCATATACATCTGCCCGGTCGTGAAGGCGGCCTCGTCGGACGCGAGATAGACCGCGATGTCGGCGATCTCCTTCGCCGTGCCGAGACGCCCCAGCGGCTGGCGCGCGACGAAGCTTTCGCGCGCCGCCTGCTCCGAAATGTCGTTGGCCGCGGCGAGCGCCTTGATGCGCTCGTCGAGCGAGGGGCTCTGCACCGTGCCCGGCCCGATGGCGTTGCAGCGGATGTTCTTGCCGATGAAATCGGCCGCGATCGATTTGGTGAGGCCGATGACGGCCGCCTTCGACGCGCCGTAGACGTAGCGGTTCGGCAGACCGCGCACGGACGAGGCGATCGAGGAAATATTGACAATCGAGCCGCCGCCGCGCGCGATCATGCCGGGCAGGAAGGCGCGGATCGTGCGGTGCATGGATTTGACGTTGAGATCGAACGAGAAATCCCAATCCTCGTCGCTCGTCGTCAGCGCCGTGCCGTGATGCACGTAGCCCGCGCAATTGAAGAGAATGTCGACGCCGCCGACGCCTTTCTGAATGTCCTGCGCCATCGCATTGACGGCTTCGGTGGAGAGCGCGTCGAGCTTGCGGCAGTCGGCGCCCTTCAAAGGCGCGAGCGACGCCTCGTTGAGATCGGTGGCGATCACATGCGCGCCTTCCTCGAGAAAGCGTTGCGCCGTCGCCTGGCCGATGCCGGCGCCCGCCGCCGTCAGAAACGCGACCTTGCCCTTCAACCTGCCGGCCATTCTTCTCTCCCTAATCCAGTTTCCTGATCATGTTGACGATGACGCGGTCGGGCAGGGCCTCGCGCGATTCCTCGACGAAGCCGTGGCGGGCGTACCAGTCGATGTTTTTCAGGTAGACGCTTGCGGTGTAGAGGCGGATGACGGCGCGCTTCTCGTCGCGCGCGCGCTTTTCGGCGAGCGCCAGAAGGCCGCGGCCGCCGCCGGTTCCGCGCGCGCGGGGATGCGTCGAAACGCTCCAGATCAGCATGTCGTCCGGGCGGAACTCGAGGATCAGCGCGCCATCGGGGCTCTCGCGGCCGCCTGCGAGCCAGACCTCCATGTCGCGCAGGATGCGCGCGTAATCGGCCTGCAGGGGAATCGGCGTCGCGCCGAGGATTTTTGCGTTTTCGGCATAGGCCGCGCGTTGCAGGGCGCTCAGCGCGCCGCAATCCTCCTCCGTCGCGCGCCGCAGGATCATCAGAGGCCGCCTGCGCCCATGAGTTCGCCGAGGCTCGTGCGCTGCCTGCCGTCGGCGTCGAAATTGCCGGGCGCGAGCCAGGTCTCGAAGGCGGCGCGGCGCTTCGGCCATTCGCTGTCGAGCATGGAAAACCAGGCGGTGTCGCGGTTGCGGCCCTTCACGATCATGTGCTGGCGGAAGACGCCTTCGTAGGAAAAACCGAGCCGCAGCGCGGCATGTTTCGAGGGCGCGTTGTGATCGTTGCACTTCCACTCGAAGCGGCGATAGCCGAGTTCGTCGAAGATGTAGCGCGCAAGCAGAAAGATCGCTTCCGTCGAGCCGGTCGTGCGCTGCAGCGGCGTTCCGAAGGTTATGCCGCCGATCTCGATGACGCGATTGGGCGGGTCGATGCGCATGAGGGTCAGCGCGCCGACCGCCTTGCCGGATTTGTCGACGACGGCCCAGGCGATGGGATCGGCCGATTGCGCGGCGCCGGCGCACCAGTTTTCGAAACTCGCGAAGTCGGCGTAGGGACCGGTGAAAAGATAACGCCAGATGTCTTCACGGTCGGCGCCGTGCGTCGCGGCGTAGAGGTCGCGGGCATGGGCTGTCGTCAGCGGCTCGAGGCGGATATGTGCGCCCTCGAAAACGCGGCGTTCCGGACGCGGCGCCGGCGTTGCGTCGACGGGCGGGCCTATGGGGGCGGAGGACGTCATGGCCGGGCTTGTCCCGGCCATCCCCGCCAGTCCCAATCAGGGGGGGCTGCTCTGTTATCCCCGACTTTTCTCCAGCCTCTTGCAGCGCCTGACGGCGTGGTTGGCCGGGACAAGCCCGGCCATGACGGCTGTCGTCTTCAGTGATTGTCCCGCGGCACGGGCGAGACATGCGCGACGTCCCTGAACTCGACCGCGGGTTTCAGAACCATGCCCTCGTCGAATTGCGCGACCATCGAGCGCTGGATTTCCTGCCAGGGCGTCTGGCTCTTCGGATAGGGAAAGCCGCCGCGCTGCTGCAGCTCGGCGCGGCGCTGCGCCAGTTCGATATCCGAAATCAGGATGTTGGCCGTGCGCTTCTTCAGGTCGATGCGCACGATGTCGTTGGTGCGCAACAAGGCGAGGCCGCCGCCGACGGCGGCTTCCGGCGCGGCGTTGAGGATGGACGGCGAGCCCGACGTGCCGGACTGGCGGCCGTCGCCGATGCAGGGCAGCGAGAGGATTCCACGCTTGATGAGCGCCGCCGGCGGCTGCATGTTTACGACCTCGGCGCCGCCGGGATAGCCGATAGGGCCCGTGCCGCGGATGAAGAGCAGGCAATGCTCGTCGATCTTCAGCGCGGGATCGTCGATGCGGTGGTGATAATCCTCCGGCCCGTCGAAGACGATCGCGCGGCCCTCGAAGGCTTCCGGGTCCTTGGGGTTCGAAAGATAGCGGTCGCGGAATTCCTTGGAGATGACCGAGGTCTTCATCACCGCGCTATCGAAGAGATTGCCGTGCAGGATGATAAAGCCGGCGTCTTCCAGCATCGGCTTGTCGATCGGCTTGATGACGTCATTGTCCGTCACCTCGCGGCCGCGGCAATTGTCGCCCATCGTCCTGCCGTTGATGGTGAGCGCATCCTCGTGGATCAGCTTGCGCTTCATCAGCTCGTTCATCACGGCGGGCAGGCCGCCGGCGCGGTAATATTCCTCGCCGAGATAGAAGCCCGCGGGCTGCATGTTGACGAGCAGCGGCACCTTGTGCCCGACCGTCTCCCAGTCTTCCACATCGAGCTCGACGCCGACATGGCGGGCGATGGCGTTGATGTGGATCGGCGCATTGGTGGAGCCGCCGATCGCGCTGTTGGCGACGATGACGTTTTCCAGCGCCTTGCGGGTGATGATGTCGGAGGGTTTCAGGTCCTCCCACACGATCTCGACCGCGCGCCGGCCCGTCTCATAGGCGATCTGGCCGCGCTCGCGATAGGGCGCGGGAATGGCGGCGCAGCCGGGCAGGCTCATGCCGAGCGCTTCCGCCAGCGCGTTCATGGTCGAGGCCGTGCCCATCGTGTTGCAATGGCCGACGGAGGGAGCGGACGAGGTGACCGCGTCCATGAATTCGTCTTGCGTCATGCGGCCGGCGGCATGCTCTTCGCGCGCCTTCCAGGCGACGGTGCCCGAACCCGCGCGCTGCCCGCGCCACCAGCCGTTGAGCATCGGCCCGCCCGAAAGCACGATGGCGGGAATGTTCACGGTCGCCGCCGCCATGATGCAGGCGGGCGTGGTCTTGTCGCAGCCTGTCGTCAGCACGACGCCGTCGAGCGGATAGCCGTAGAGCAGTTCGACGAGGCCGAGATAGGCGAGGTTGCGGTCGAGCGTCGCGGTCGGGCGCTTGCCGGTCTCCTGGATGGGATGGACCGGAAATTCGAAGGCGATGCCGCCGGCCGCCACGATGCCTTCCCGCACGCGCTTGGCCAGCTCCAGATGGTGGCGGTTGCAGGGCGAAAGGTCCGAGCCCGTCTGCGCGATGCCGATAATCGGCTTGCCCGATTGCAACTCGCCGCGGGTGAGGCCGAAATTGAGGTAGCGCTCGATATAGAGCGCGGTCATGCCGGGATTGTCGGGATTGTCGAACCAGAGCTGCGAGCGGAGCTTCCGCTTCGCCTTCGGTCCGTCCACGCCGTTGCCGCCCGCCATTTTGCGCTCTCCCGAGATTCTTATGCAGCTAGAATGCTACCTCGGGAGGGGAGAATCAATTCACGCTGGCGGCCGATCGATAGGCGACAGACAAGCCTCTGGGCTTTCGTCGTGACGGAGCGAGCTATTTCACGAAAAGCGAAAGCTTTTCGATGCGCTCCCTTGCGGCTCGCGAATCTGGCATGACGACCTCCAGAATTCTTCGCGCTTCATCAAGCTCGCCCTGATCCAGAAGGAATTCGGCGTAGTCCAACGTTAATTTTGACGATACGATTTGCCGTTCGACGCCACTCGCATACGCCTGTTTGGCCTCCGCCAGCTTGCCTTGTTTTCGATAAATCTCAGCCAGCATTCGAAGTGGCTCTCCACTTCGCACATTGAGATCTGCCCACCGTTTCGTTGCGACTGTCGCTTCGACCCACATTTCACCTGCAAATCGGATTTCCGCAAGAATCTGCCAGGCAAGAGCCGACTTGGGAAGCTTCTCTATGACACCGAGCACCTTGCTCAAGGCCTGTTCGAATTGGCCTTCCGCCAGCAATATCCGCGCCTCGGACAGCGTTCTCCGCCATCCTCCGGCTTCGGACGGAAGGGCGCGAAGAACTGAAAGCGCCTTGTCGCGGCGACCAACGCGCGAGCATAATTCGGCGTAGAACAGCAGCATCGCCTCGTCCGACAGGCGGGAGGCGAAGGGCTCCAGACATCGTATCGCTGCAATCGGATCTCGCGCTTCAGAATATTCCTTTGCCCGCAGGAATGCTTCGTCGACATCGCCGTCGGATTTGGCGGAATTGGACGTATATGCCTCCACCATGCGCGCGACGTTGATTCGGACAAGTTCCGTTTCGACATGGTGCATGTCGTCGCGCCATGCGGCGGCGCGTTCGGTTAGCGTCACACTCTCATAGCTGGGATAATAATCTACGTGCTTGTACTCCAGCGCAATAGCCTCAGAAATAACGCGAAGAAGAGATTTTGAATAACAATTCGCGACGATAATATCATTTGATGTAAATGTCCTCGTGGCAGGGGCCGGCGATACGGTAAGTATTATTTTCAGATCAGGCCGACAATTATTATTAAGTATCGTAATTATTGACTTGATAAAATCATAGGCGGTTTTGAAATCAAGCACATGCACTTCAAAGCGTGCCGGATATCTGGCGCACAGCATTTTCGAGGGCGCGTAATTCAGATAGCGTCTAGTCAGGGTGTCGAACCATACTTCGGTCAACCCCAGCGTCATGATCACTACAGAACAGTCCGCAACTTGCCGGGTTACGGCCATAATCGCAGCTCGACGGCGACGAACAACATCAATGGTTGCAGGTCGAATTGCGAGCGGGAGGTGAATATCGACGAACCGATCGGGGGCGACTTCAAAAAAATTGGCGCTTTCGTTGTAGTTTTGTTTATTTAACGCCCAGTCGAGCTCATTGAATATCGAAGGAACGCCGTAGTTATTTAGAATGTTCGGGCCGAAATCTGCGAATTCGGCCCCGACTCTGGCAATGTTTCTGGTTACAACGTCGAAACCTTGCGCCGCCAGGGCGTTTTCGACATTACGCGCGAAGCACGATCCCATCGTGAAAACCTTTTCGCCCGGCGACAGTTCGAACGAGGGCGAAAATCCGGGCTGGCAGCGAGGCTCCAGCCGATTGATCTCACTTCGGCTGGCCGGCCAGTCCGCAAAGCGATTGCTGTCCAGATTTTCAAAGGCCTGCTCGGAGGAGAATATTTGCAATGATAACTCCCTATGCTCCCAAGTGGCCAAACGATCGAAGCGATACGCCGAGATGACGGCGCCGAAAGTGACGCTGCGACATGACCATTCTTCGTAGCGTCCGCCCCGCCGAGCCGACACGTGACCATGCGCTTGCATATCTTTGTTCAGAATGGTGGGCGCGACAGGGATTGAACCTGTGACCCCTACGATGTCAACGTAGTGCTCTCCCGCTGAGCTACGCGCCCTTGGCCGGCCGGGGCCAGCAAAAGTGAGCCGGGGTATACTGGCTCGGATCGCAGCGCGCAAGCCGTCGGGCGGATTTTCGCGCTGGTGTGGAAGTCGGACCGCGAGCCTTCAGACTTGCTTCGGGTTCTGCGAGCCTGAAGGCTCGCGGTCCTCATCTCACGCCGCCAGAAGGCGCTGCACTTCGCTCACGAGGTCGCGCAGGTGGAAGGGTTTCGAGAGAATCTTCGCCTGTTTCGGCGCGTTGTTGTCCGGGTTCAGCGCCACGGCGGCGAAGCCGGTGATGAACATGACCTTGATGTCCGGGTCGAGCTCGGTCGCGCGGCGGGCGAGTTCGATGCCGTCCATCTCCGGCATGACGATGTCGGTCAGGAGCAGTTCGAAGGGCTCTTCGCGCAGGCGATTGTAGGCGGAGAGGCCGTTGTCGAAGGAAATGACGTCGTAGCCCGCGTTCTGGAGCGCCTTCACGAGGAACCGGCGCATGTCGTTGTCGTCTTCGGCGAGCAGGATTTTCAGGGGATTGGCGGGCGTATCGATCATTGCGTCCTCGTTCTCGTGCGATTCATAGAGCCGAAATTGTGTAAAAAACGCGTGAAACCACACATCGAAAACAAGCCAAACGCCTCGCCCGGCGCGATTCTTTCGCTTCGGCCGTCGCGCGTGGACAGGCGCGGCGGCGGCTGGCAGATTAGACGCGCGAAGCAGGCGCGGAGCGAACGTGGCGGGCGTCAGGACGATCATTTCGGGTGAAAAGGGCGAAACGGCTCCGCTGGAGCCCGAACTCGGCACGCCCGTCGAGGTGGTCGAGCCGGTCGGCGCGGCCTGCGCGCTGGTGCTGTCCTCGCCGCATTCGGGCTCGGTCTATCCCCGCAGCTTTCTCGCCGCCTCGCGGCTGGACGCGGCGACGCTGCGGCGGTCGGAAGACGCCTATGTCGACGAGCTTTTCGCCGGCGCCATCGCGCTCGGCGCGCCCATGGCCCGGGCGCGGTTCCCGCGCGCCTATCTCGACGTCAACCGCGAGCCGTTCGAGCTCGATCCGCGCATGTTCGAGGGCAAGCTGCCATCCCACGTCAACACGCGCTCGCTGCGGGTGGCGGCCGGGCTCGGCACGATCGCGCGGCTGGTCGCCGAATCGCAGGAGATTTACGCCCGCCGCATGCCGGTCGCCGACGCCCTGCACCGGATCGAGGCGGGCTACCGGCCCTATCATGCGGCGCTGCGCCGGCTGACGCAGCGGGCGCTCAAGAATTTCGGCGTCGCGGTGCTCGTCGACTGCCATTCCATGCCCTCGCATGTCGCGGGCGTGTCGGGGCCGGACGGGCCGAAAGCCGACATCGTGCTCGGCGACCGGTTCGGCACGAGCTGCGATCCGGAGCTCACCGCGGCGGCGGAGGCGGAGCTGCGGCGGCGCGGTTATCTCGTGCAGCGCAACAAGCCCTATGCCGGCGGCTTCATCACCGAACATTACGGACGCCCCGCCTCGCACGTTCATGCGCTGCAGATCGAGATCAATCGCGCCGTCTACATGAACGAGGCGACATTCCACAAGTCGCCGCGTTTCGCCCGGCTCGCGGAAGATCTGACGGCGGTCGCCCGCGCGCTTTCGGACTGCGCGGACAGCCTCGCCGCATGGCGGGCGGCCGCCGAATAGGCCGTTTTCGACCCGCAAAATAAAAAGGCCGCCGGCGCGAGCCAGCGGCCAAGTCTTGGGAGGAAACGCCCAAAGAGGGCATGGCGGGACTATGCCGCTTCGCAGGCGCAACATCAAGATATTCGAATGTCGCAATGCTGCGGCGCGCTGCCGCAGCCCGCGGCATGTCAGTCCTGCTCGGGATGCAGGTCCGGCGCGCGCATGTAGAAGAAGCAGGCGAGCGCGAGCTGGAGGGCCAGCAATCCGAACACCAGCCGGAAGGCCTCGGGCGGATAGGCGCGGAGGCCATCGACCATCTTCGCGCCGAAGGCTTCGATGACGAAGCCGGTGAAGGCCTGCTGCGCGAAGGCGCCGCCGATGACGCCGCTGTTGATGAGCGTCATGCCGCGCCCGGTCAGTTCGCGGGGGAACAAGGCCTTGCCCTGCGCGGTCAGCACGGGCGTGACGCCGAAGAAAAAGCCGAAGGCCGCCATGAAAACCGGCAGCGCGGCGGCCGGCAGCGCGACGAGGGCGCCTGCCGCCAAGGTCGCCAGCGCCAGCAGGATGGCGGCGAGCGCCGGGCGCCGGTAGCTCGAGAACCAGCGGTCGGACGCGCCCCAGAAGAACAGGCCGGCGATCTGCGCGAGGGCGAGGATCAGCGTCATGCGGCCGCGCGATTCGAGCGGGAGGCCGTAGACCTGCGACAGCCAGGGGCCGATCCACAGGCCGATGATCGAGGCGAAGGCCGAATAGCTCGCCGCCTGGATGAAGAACATGCGCCAGAAGCCGCGCATGCGCGTGGCCGCGACGACGCCGGCGACAGCCTGCGCGAACGTCTCGGAGCGCGCGCGGCGGCGCGCCAGCGTCTGCGGCGTCTCGCGGGCGAACGCCACGACGCAGGCCGCCATGACCGTGGCGGTCGCAGCGGCGACGAGGAAGGAATTGCGCCAGCCGACCGTGTCCGCGAGCCAGGCGAGCGGCGCCGTCGCCGCCAGCATGCCGAACGAGCCGCCGCCGATGTGAACGCCGGCGATGGTCGAGAATTTCTCGGGCGGGAAGCGTTCGGCGTAGAGGGCGAGCGGCGCCATCAGGAAGGAGCAGCAGCCGAACCCCATGAGCATGCGGGCCAGCGCCAGTTCCGCGTAGTCGCGCGCGAAGGCGAACAGCACGGTCGAGCCGATCATCACGGCGGCGGTGACGAGCATGGCCGGGCGCGGGCCCCAGCGGTCGATCGCCATGCCCAGCGGGATCTGCGCGAGCGCGAAGGACAGGAAGAAGATCGAGGACAGGAAACCGAGCCGCGCGGCGTCGAGGTCGAAGGCCCGCGCGAGATCCGGCCCGAGCACGCCGAGCGCATTGCGGAAGAACTGGCTCAGCATGTAAATGCCGACCAGCGCGGCGACGATCACGGCGCCGCCGGAAGCCGCGCGTTCGCGTTTCAGGGGCGCGGCTTCGCCCGCAGTGGATGACATCAGCGTTTTCCGTCCCGGTGGCGCTTCGTTGCGCCCGATCGGGGATGGGCGACGCCTGTTTTGGTGGTATCACGGCGGCGCGCAGGCGCAAGGGACGAGGGCAGGCATGAACGCGGTCGATTTCGAGGCTTTCGTGGCGCGGCTGGCGGACGCCGCCGGCGAGGCGACGCTGCCGTTCTTTCGCTCCGCGCTCGGCGCCCAGAACAAGGCGGGCGCGGGCGCCTTCGACCCCGTGACCGAGGCCGACCATGCCGCCGAAGTCGCCATGCGGCGGCTGATCGAGGCGCAATTCCCCGGCCATGGTCTCATCGGCGAGGAATTCGGCTCGAAGAACGTGGATGCGCCCTACGTCTGGGTGCTCGATCCGATCGACGGCACCAAGAGCTTCATCTCCGGCCTGCCGATGTGGGGCACGCTGATCGGCCTCAAGCACAATGGCCGGCCGTGCTACGGCATGATGAGCCAGCCCTTCACGCGCGAGCGCTTCTTCGGGGACGGACAGGCCTCGTTCTGGACGGGGCCGGCGCATCGCGGTTCCGGGCAGGAGCGACGCAGGCTGCGCACGCGCCCCTGCGCGGACGTGGCCGAAGCGACCGTCATGACGACCTCGCCGCGGCTGCTCGCCGCCGAGAGACGCGCGGCCTACGAGCGCGTCGAATCTCTCGCGAAAATTCCGCGTTACGGCGGCGATTGCTACGCCTATTGCGCGCTCGCCGCCGGCCATGTCGATCTCGTGATCGAGGACGGATTGAACGCCTATGACATCGTCGCTCTCATTCCGATCATCGAGGGCGCGGGCGGCGTGGTGACGACGTGGGAGGGCGGCGACGCCAGCCAGGGCGGCTCGATCCTCGCGGCCGGCGATTCCCGCGCGCACGAGCAGGCGATGAAGCTGCTGAGGGGCTGAGATGCTTTCCGCCGCCGGCCGGCTGCTGTTGGTCGCCGTCGCCGCGGCGCCGGCCGGCGCGTGGGCTTCGCTCGCGCTCTGGTATCGCGCGCCGGCGCCTGACTGGTTGCGCGCGCTGGCCGCGGGCCTCGTCGCGCTGCTGGCGCTCGGCGGCGCGCTCTTCTTCCTGTTCCGCAAACGGTGGAAGCCGCTCGCCTTGTTCGGCGCCGTCTTCCTCGGCTTGCTCGCCTGGTGGAGCACGATCGCGCCGCCGGCGTCCGCGGATTTCGCGCCGGACGTCGCGCGCCAGACGACGGGAAAGCTCGACGGCGACCTGCTGACGCTGACCGACATCCGCGATTTCGACTGGCGCAGCGACAGCGATTTCACCGAGCGCTGGACGACGCGCGCCTACGATCTGAAGAAACTGCGCACGCTCGACCTTTTCCTCTCCTACTGGGCCGGGCCGGCGATGGCGCATGTCATCGTCAGCTTCGGCTTCGAGGGCGGCGACCAGGTCGCCTGGTCGGTCGAGGTGAAGCGGTTGAAGGGCGGCGAGTTCTCGCCGCTCGCCGATCTCTTCAAGACCGATCCGCTCGCCATCGTGGCCGCGACCGAGCGCGACGTCGTGCGCGTGCGGTCCAACGTGCGCGACGAGGACGTGCAGCTCTACCGGCTCGACGTCTACCCCCAGACGATGCGCGCGCTGCTGCTGCAATATGTTCAGGATGCGAACGCGCTGGCGCAAGAGCCGCAATTCTACAATTCGCTGACGACCAATTGCACGACGACGGTGGCCGGGCTCGTGAAGGCGATGGGCAAGCCCGTGCCGCTCGACTGGCGGCTGATCGTCAACGGCTACCTGCCGGAGTATCTCTCCGAAAACGACATGCTGACGAAGAGCGTCCCGCTCGCCGAGGTGAAGCGGCTGTCGCATATCGCCGTGCGCGCGAAGGCGGCCGGCGACGCGCCGGATTTCTCGCAGCGGATACGCGTGGGCGCGCCGGGGCCGTGAGGCCGTCGCGCGATCGGCAATGTCATCCCGGACGGCCAAAGGCCGATCCGGGATCGAGCAAGCATATTCGGCGTCCGGATCCCGGCTCTCCGTTCCGCTGCGGCCGGGATGACAATCGAGGCCGCGCCCCCGCCGCCTCTACGCCGGCTGCGGTGCCTTCGCCCGTGCGCCTTCGGCGATCGTGCGCGGCGCCTTGTTCAGCGTCTCGATGGCGAAGCCGGCGGCGGCCTTGTAGCCCGCCATGAAGTCGGCGCGCTCCTGCGGCGAAATCACGTCGTCGATATTGTCGAACACGCCGCCGCAGCGCTCGTCCACCATGTTGAGCAGGCCGAAGGGCCCCGCGCCGCGATTGCGCAGGATGACCTGCGAGATCGGGCCGCAGAGCTTTTCGTCGTAGGCGGCGAGCGCCCGTTCGCTCACGCCGTGCTCGACCATGCAGGCGCCCAGCGTGCGGGCGTCGATGATCGCCTGGCTCGCGCCGTTGGAGCCCGTCGGATACATGGCGTGGGCGGCGTCGCCCATCAGCGCGACCGGCCCGTCGCGCCAGGTCGGGACGGGATCGCGGTCGATCATCGGATTTTCGTAAGCCGCCTCCGCGCCGCGCAGCAGCGCGGGCACGTCGATCCAGTCCCAGTTCCAGCCGTCGAAATGATGGATGAAGTCGGCGACCGCCGCCTGCCGGAACCAGCCCGTCTGTCCCCAACCTTGCGCGGGATCGAGCGTGATTTCCGCGATCCAGTTGACCATGGCGAGGCCGGTCTGTGGATCGGGATGCGAGATCGGGTAGACGACCATGCGATGGCGATGCGTGCCGAGGCCGACGAAGGACGAGCCGGTGCGTATCGGTTTCGCCATGGTCACGCCGCGCCACATCAGCGCGCCGCCCCAGTGGATCGGCGGCTGGTCCGGATGCATCTGCGCGCGAATGGCGGAATGGATGCCGTCGGCGCCGATCAGCAGCGCGCCCTTCGCCTCGCTCGTCGAACCGTCGGCATGCTCGATCTTCGCGGTCACCCCGTCCGCCGTCTTTTCATAGCCCGTCACGTGCGCGCCGAGCTTCACCGCATCGCGGCCGGCCCGGGTCACGAACGTGTCGTGCAGCAGCATGTGGAACAGGCCGCGATGCACGGCGTATTGCGGCCAGTTGTAGCCGGCGTCCATGCCGCGCGGCTCCGAATAGATGTCGTGGCCGTTGAGGCCGACGAGCGCCCATTCCTTCGCGGGAACGCCGACGCGGTCGAGCTCGCGCGCGCCGAGGCCGAGATCGTAAAGCTCGCGCACGGCGTTCGGCTGCAAATTGATGCCGACGCCGAGCGGCCGCATCTCGCGCACGGCCTCGTAGACGACGCAGGGCAGGCCGATCTGCTGCAGGGTCAGCGCGGTCGCCAGCCCTCCGATGCCGCCGCCGGCGATGATCACGGGTTTGTCGGTCATGCCAAGGTTCCGTTTCTGCCTTTCTCTCCCTAGCCGGGCGGAGGCGGCGCGAGCAAGGCGGAGGGGCCGTTTCAACCTTCCTTAATGCAGAATCGCGGTTTGCATTGATCGCAGGACGCCCGGGCCGGATAGTCGCGGATCGCGCAATGGCCGCAGGGGAGGCTGATTGGGCATTTTATCCGCGGCTTGCGACAAACCCGACAAGTGCGCCGCCACGTCGTCGGCGCGCCCGGGCGAGCGCGCCCTTCCTTTCGAATATCTGCTGTTCGCGCTGGCGGTCGGCGGCCTGGCGGCGGGCGGAGTGGCGATCAGGCTCGGCCTCTTGATCGCCCCGACGTCGGGCCTGGTGGTCGGCGACTGGTATCTGCTGACCTCCGGCCTGATCATCGTGGCTGCGGCCGGCTCGCGCCGTGGTCCGGTCCTCGCAATCGCAGGAGTCATCCTGCTCGTGGCGGCGGCGCTCTACCCGGCCCTGAAGCTGGCGGGGATCGCCATCGAGCCGAAGCTCCATGCGAAGGCCGCGATCGCGTTTGCCTCGGCCTCGGCGATCGCCGCCCAATTCCTGATCGGCTTCCGGCAGAGCCTGCCCTGGCGTGACAATCGCGACCTCGCCATCGCCTGTTTCGCCGTGGCGCTCGTCATTACGCCGCTCATGTCCGGCTGGGGCATCCAGATCAGCGCCATCATTCCGCAAACGCTGGACGCAAACGCGCTGCAGATGGACGAGGCCTTCGGCGTGCGCGTTCCCGCCTGGCTCGACGGGAAGATCATGGCGTCCGCGGCGGCGCGCTATGTCGTCTTTCACGTCTATATTTCCATCAGCCTCGCGATGGTCGGCTACGATCTGATGGCGGGCGACGCGCGCGACTGGCGGATGACGAAGCTCCTGCTGGTCTCGTCCTTTCTCGGCTTCGTCGCTTATTTCATCACGCCGACCGTCGGCGTAGTCTATTTCGAAGGCTACGGTCCTTCCCGCGCCGCCGCCGACATCATGGCGCAGACGAGCGCGGCGGCTGCAACCTTGCCGCGCAACGCCATGCCGTCGCTGCACACCACATGGGGCGTCATGCTCATCGTGGCGGCCGTGGCGCAGAAGAATCCGGGGCCATGGCGCAGGCTCGTCTCGGCGCTCTACGCGATCTATGGCGTCCTCACCATCTGCGGCGCGTTGACATTCGGCAACCATTACCTCGTCGATTGCATCGTGGCGCTGCCGTTCGCCGCGACGATCCTGCTCTCCTTCGAGCCTGCCGCGACCCGCGCGCAGAACGGCTTCGACCCGTGTTTCTGGGCCGGCGTCCTTCTCTTCGCGGCTTGGGTCGCGATGCTGCGAATCGGCGGAGGCCTGATCAGCCAGGCGATGGTCCTCGTCATGTTCGCCGCGAGCGTCGCGCATCTGGCGGCGGCGGGCATTCTGATCCGCCGCGCGCGTCGCTTAACGCCCGGCTGGACCTGACCGAGCATTTGTCCGATCTTCCGGCCGACGGAGGATGAGATGAGCGCAGAACAAAACATTGTCGCACTCGGATTGAAGTTGCCGCCGCCCGCGCAGCCGGCCGGCAATTACGTGGCGTTCAAGCGCACGGGCAATCTGCTGCTGCTGTCGGGCGTGGGCCCGCACAAGGCGGACGGAACCTTCGTCAGCGGAATCGTCGGCGCCGACCTGTCGGTGGAAGAAGGCTACAACGCCGCGCGGCAATGCGGCCTCGTGCTCATCGCCAACATGCGCGCCGCGCTCGGCTCGCTCGATCATGTCGCGTCGGTAGTCAAGGTGCTCGGCATGGTGCGTTGCGGGCCGGACTTCGGCAGGCAGCCGGAAGTCATCAACGGCTGCACGGACCTGTTCGTCGACGTCTTCGGCGACGCGGGGCGGCCGTCGCGCTCGGCCGTCGGCATGATGGCGCTGCCGCGCGGCATAGCGGTCGAGATCGAGGCGATGGTGGAAGTGAAGGCGTGAGGCGCATCCGCCTGTTCGCCGCGCTGGCCGCATTGCTGATCGCCGCCGCGCCGGCGCCCGCGTGGTGCTGGAGCAATCACGGGCTTCTCACCTATTGGGCGTTCAAGGATGCGCCGGAGGTCGCCGGCGCGCCGGACGTCGTCGTCGAGCCGCTCGACGCCTTCCTGCGCGATCAGGAGCAGGCGGTCGCCGATCTTCTCGCGGCGCAGGAAGTGTGGGCGCGCGCGAATGCGCCGACCTATCCGCCGCGTCCCGACGAACTCGCCTTCAAGGCCGATGCGTCGCGCGACGCGGCGGCGCGGCAGCGGGCGTTTTCCGAAGCGCTGCGCATTGCCGCGGATACGCGCTTCGCGCTGTTCGCGCAGGCGCTGCCGGGCGTAGCGCCGCCCGTCGCGCGGCCGATGCGCTTCGGCGAAGTCAGCACGCTGCGCGAGCCCGCCTTCTCGATGATGCGCTTCTATCGGCTCGAGCCCGGCGAGAAGGTTGTCGTGCTGCCCGGGCCTCCCACCAGCGCCCGCGAGCCAGATTTGCGGACCCAACACAATTGCTGGGAGGACAGTCCCTCCGAATGGGGCAAACGCTACAAGCTGGGCAAGCTGCCGTTCGGCAATCCCGCGCTGGACTTCAATACGCAGGCGCCCTTCCACATGGGCTTCTACCACCAGTCGTGGCTCATCTATCGCGCCGCGCCCTTCGTCGCGCGCACCTATCCGATGGTGCGCGTGCATCAGTTCATGGGCCTGTCCCGGCTGGCCTTTGGCGCCAACCACGCCTATTGGGGCTGGCGCTTCGCCGCCATGGCCATGCATTACGTGCAGGATCTGACGCAGCCCTATCACGCGAGCCTGCTGCCGGGCGTCTCGACGCTGCGCATGATCGCGATCAATTCCGTGGACATGCTCGGCTGGCATGGGCCGAAGAACGCGATGATCGTGCTGGCCTCCAACCGCCATCTGGCGCTCGAACGCTACGAGGCGCTGCTGATCTATCGGGACACGGCGGCCGGCGGCGGGAGTCCGCTGATCGAGGCCGTGCAGGCGAAGGCGCGCGACGGCCTCTATCCCGCATGGTCGGACTTCTATCTGCGCGATGTCGTGACGCAGGAATCCTTCGATTACGGCGAGCGGCTGAACGCGGCGCTTCTCACCGCTTTTCCGGCGAAATATGTCGCCGATCCTGCTTACGACTTCGGCGCGTCCGGCGGCAGCGGCGACCTGATCGCGGAAGTCGCCGGCCGCAAGCCGGAAGAGCGCGCGCCGATCGAGGATGCGATCCGCGAATTGATCGGCCATTTCGGCGCGCACAGCCGCAATCTCGTGCGGGCGATCGGAGCGGGACGAGAGTAGCTGGACCGCGAGCCTTCAGGCTCGCATTGTCCGGCAAGACGCGATGAATGCGAGCCTGAAGGCTCGCGGTCCGTCTGTCCGTCTACAGCAGCCTTGTCCTGATCGTGCCGTCGATCTTGCCCATCTCCTCGTAGACCTGCGCGCGTTCGGCGCTGGCGCCGTCGGCGTCGATCACGACATAGCCGATGTCGGCGTCCGTCTGGAGATATTGCGCGGCGATGTTGAGGTTGCGGCCGGCGAAGATCTGGTTGAGGCGCGTCAGCACGCCGGGCGTGTTGCGGTGGATGTGCACGAAGCGCGTGCCGCCGACATGCGGCGGAAGCTGCACCTGCGGAAAACCGACCGCGCCGAAGGTCGCTCCCGTGTCGGCGTAATCGGCGAGCTTGCGGGCGACTTCGGCGCCGATGCGCTCCTGCGCCTCCTCGGTGGAGCCGCCGATGTGCGGCGTGAGGATGACGTTCGGCAGCCCTTGAAGCGGGGAAACGAATTTCTCCTTGTTGGAGCCGGGCTCGACGGGGAAGACGTCGATCGCCGCGCCGCGCAGATGACCGCTTTTGAGAGCCTCCGCCAGCGCGTCGATGTCGACGACGTGGCCGCGCGCGTTGTTGATGAGATAGGCGCCCTTCTTCATCGCGCGCAGGTGCTCGGCGCGGATCATGTTGCGGGTCATCGGCGTGTCGGGCACATGCAGCGAGACGACGTCGGAAACGGCCAGCAGTTCCTCGAGCGTGTCGGTCGGCTCGACGTTGCCGCGGCGCAGCTTGTCGGTCATGTCGAAGAAAATGACGCGCATGCCCATGGCTTCGGCGAGGCCCGCGAGCTGGCTGCCGATATTGCCGTAGCCGACGATGCCGAGAACCTTGCCGCGCACCTCGAAGGAATTGTCGGCGGTCTTTTCCCAGGCGCCCGCATGCGCGCCGTTCGACTTCGGGAAGATGTTGCGCATCAGCATGACGATCTCGCCGATGACGAGTTCGGCGACCGAGCGCGTGTTGGAGAAAGGCGCATTGAAGACCGGAATGCCGCGCTTGCGCGCGGCGGGGATGTCGACCTGGTTCACGCCGACGCTGAAGCAGCCGATCGTCATGAGTTCCGGCGCGCAGCCGAGCACGTCCGCCGTGATGCGGGTGCGCGAGCGGATGCCGAGCACATGGGCGTCGGCGACCGCCTTGCGCAGCTCCTCGCCGTCGAGCGCCCTGGTCAGGCGCTCCACTTTCTCGAAGCCCGCCGCCGCGAACAGGTCGACGGCGGTGTCGTTGATGCCTTCGAGCAGCAGCACGCGAAGGTCCTTGCGGTCGGTCAGAACGGCGTCGATCATTTTTGTCCCGGGGTTTGAATCAGGCGGCGCGGCGGCGGGCGCCGAACAGGCGGCGCCACCACGACGGGTTGAGGATGAGTTGCGCGGATTCGTGGCCGGTCGTGCGGCGCAGCGCCGCCGCCTCCTCGCGTCCGCCGGGGATGAAGGCGTCGAAAGCCGCCCAGAATTGCGCGCGGATCGCGTCGGTCTCCTGCAGGACCTCGTGCCGCGCGCCCGACAGAAGGATCATGCGGCCGGCCTTCAGCCGGTTGGCGAAACGGGCGATCGCGGGAATCGAGACGACATGGTCGTCCGCGCCGACGACGATCAGGATCGGCGTGCCGGTGCGGCGCGGAAGCTCGGGGTCGGCGAGCTTGCGCGTGATGCGCAGCGCCGCGTTGATCCAGCCGATGGTGGGGCCTGCGACCGCGAGCTGCGGCGCGGCCTCGACGATGGCGGCGTTGCGCGCGTAGCGGCGGGCGTCGGAGGTCAGGTCGTTGCCCTCGAAGGGCTCGCTCATGCTCGAGCGGCGCGAGACGCCCGGCGCATAGGAGGCGCCGAGCCCGACCGCGTCGGCGATCTCGACGAGGATGCGCGTCGACAGATGCGCCGCCCGGCCGGCGATCTCGATCATCGGCGCGACCAGCACGATCCGCTCGAACGGCGAGCGGCCCGCGTAGGCCTGCGACAGCAGCGCCGCGCCGGCCATGGAATGGGCGAGCGCATACCAGGGCCGCGGGCAGAGGAATTGCAGCACCTGCTTGCGCAGAGCCTCGAGATCGCGCTCGAACATGTCGAAATCGTCGATATGGCCCTTGTCGCGATCGGGCAGTTCGCGCGCGGACAGGCCCTGGCCGCGCCAGTCCATGGCGACGACGGAAAAGCCGCGCTCGACCAGCTCGCCGATGGTCTCGAAATATTTCTCGATGAACTCGCCGCGGCCGGTGAAGACGCAGACTGTTCCAAGCGATCCTTGGTTGAGCGATCCTTGGCTGAGCGATCCTTGGCTGAGCGATCCCTGGCCGAGCGGCTTCGGCCCCGGCGACCAGCGCGCGATGCGCAGCAGCGCGCCGTCTCCCGCGCCGACGGCCGAAATCAGCGCGCCGGGCGGCGCCGGATTGTCAGGCGTGCCGATAAGTTCCATGCGCGACGTGCTTAGCGCGGCGCCAGAAAAAAATCGACCCGCCGGGCGGCGGGCCGATGTCCGTCGATTGGAGGCGTCACGCCGCCTTCGTCTGCACGGCGGTTCCGCTCGCCGCGAGCCGCGCGCGCTCCGTGTTGGGGCGCAGCAGCAGCAGGCCGACGACGCCCGAGACGACCATGATCACGCCGTTGATCATGAAGCCGTGCAGGTAGCCTTCCATCGGGGTCGCCGCCTGTTCGATCACCTTGCCCATGACGAAGGCCGACAGCACGCCCGCCACCGTGTAGAGGCCGCCGTAGATGGCGATGATGGCGCCGCGCTGGCTGGTCGGCGTGAATTCGCCGAGCATGGGCGGGCAGACGACGTAGATCGAGCCGCACAGGCCCGAGCCGATCACCAGGCCGGCGATCATCAGGCCGCGGCCCTCGATGTGTGGCATGGCCATGAGGATCAGGCCGCCGACGACCAGCGGCGCCGCGCCGAGGATGCCGCGCGCGACGCGAGTGGAGGCGCCCTTGGCCATCATGCGCTGCGAGATCCAGCCGGTGACCAGCACCACGACCGCGCCGAACACCCATGGCAGGATCGAGATCAGGCCGGCCTGCTTCTGGTCGAAGCCGAGACCCTTGACGATGAAGGGCGTGAACCAGGTGAGCCCGACCGACAGGACCCAATAGGCGCCGAAGGTCGCGAGCACCGAGCCGATGAAGGTCGGCGTCGTCAGCAGCGAGAAGTAGGAATAGCGGCGCCCGTCGTCGACGCCGCCGGCGGCCGCGCCGACGAGCGGGCCTTCCTTGCCCATCATCAGCCAGAGCGCGACCCAGATCAGGCCGACGACGCCCAGGGCCCCGAAGGCCATGTGCCAGGAATGGTTGACGATGATCCAGTTGAGCGCGGGCACGGCGATGATGACGCCGAAGGCCGACCCCTGCGAGAGGATGGCGGTCGGCAGCGTGCGCTTTTCGTCCGGGAACCATTTGTAGATGGCGTGGGCGGCGACCGAGAAGGCCGGGCCCTCGCCCGCGCCCAGAACGATGCGGCAGATCATCAGCGTGGTGAAGCTGACCTCGCCGAGCATCGGGAACTGGACGAGCGCCCAGACGAGCGCCAGCCCGACCAGCACCAAGCGGGCCTCGACCCGGTTGGCGATGAAGCCGACGACGATGGCCGAGATCGAGAACAGGAAGAAGAAGGACGAGCCGAGCAGGCCGAACTGGCTGGGGTGCAGCTTCAGCTCCTCCATGATCGGCACGCCGGCGAGGCCGACCACGATCTTGTCGGCGAAATTCACGACCATGTAGAGGAACAGGAGCGCGGTGATCTTCCACGCGCCTTTCGGCGTCGGCTGAGCGGCCATGGGGGCCCTTCCTTTTTTGGTTTCTTCCCGATCTGGCTCCGTTGGTCGAGCCTGCGCGCAGCTTGCCCGATCCGGGGCCGTTCGCAAGGAAATTTACGATTTCGCCCCTTGCGGGACGCAAACGGGCGCCCAAATCAGGGTCCGGCGCGGGCCAATCGGACGCGCCCGACCCGCCGGCGCCTCGTGGCCGGATTATCCGGCGCAGCCGCCGCGCGTCGCTCAATCATGTCGCTCAATGAGGATATGCCAATGCGTACATTCGATCTGTCCCCCCTCTATCGCTCCACCGTCGGCTTCGACCGCCTGTTCTCGATGCTCGACCAGGCCGCCGGCTCCGAGCCCACGTCCTATCCGCCCTACAATATCGAGCGCACGGGCGAGAACGCCTATCGCATCACCGTGGCGGTCGCCGGCTTCACCCCTAGCGAACTGTTCATCGGGCCGCGTGAGAACACGCTGACCATCCGTGGGTCCAAGGCCGCCGTCGAAGGCGAATCCAAGAACGAAGTCCTCTATCAGGGCATCGCCGCGCGCGCCTTCGAGCGCCGCTTCCAGCTCGCCGATCACGTCCAGGCCACGGGCGCCAAGCTCGAGAACGGCCTGCTGCACGTCGATCTCGTGCGCGAGATCCCGGAGGCGCAGAAGCCGCGCCAGATCCCGATCGGCGGCGAGCAGCCCCGCGTGGTCGAGGCGAAAGCCGCGTAACCGGCGCTTACCGAAACGAGAAGGGCGTCCCGCGGGACGCCCTTTTTTTGCTCGTAGCGGTTGTGACGGGAGATCCGATTTCGCCCATCCGGCCCCACCCGCAATGCTGCGCATTGCGACCTCCCCGCGAGCGGGGAGGTAAAACCCGCCCTATTGCGCAGGTTTTTCGGGCGTCGCCTCGACGGGCTTGGCCTCGGCCGCCGGCGCGGCCTCCGAAGCCTTGGCCTGCGGCGCGACCGAGCGGACGCGGGGGCCGATGTCGGCGGGCTTGGTCGGGGGCTCCTGCGCCGGCGTCGCGTCCGGCGTCTTCGTCTCCGGCGTCAGCGGCGGCTTTTCGGCAGGCGCCGATGGCGGCGGAACGGCGGCCTGCCGGGGCGGGGCCGGGGTCGCCTCGGGCTTCGGCTCCGCGGCGGCGTCCGGGGCGAGCGGGGTTTTGTCGGCCGGTTGCGGCGCGGCGGCGCTCGCCTTCGGCGTTTCCGTGGGCTTGGCGGCCTCCTCCGGCTTGGCCGCATCGACGGGTTTGGCCGCGTCAATGGGATTGGAGGTTTCGGCGGGTTTGGGCGTCTCCGTCGCCTGGGGCGGTGCGACGGGCGTCGGCGTCTGGGGCGCCGTCACGGCCTGCGACGGCGGCGGCGTGTCCGGTTTCGGCGCGGGCTCCGCGGCCGGCCGGCGCGCGGCGGTCTGCGGCTTCTTGCGCTTCGGCTTGACCTTGTGCGGGGCGGGCGCTTCGCCCGGATCCGTCCCGAGCATGTCCGGCGCCTGGCGCGCGGCGTAGGCGTCGCCGCCGCCGCCGAGCGCCGTGCGGCGCAGAAGCTCGCCGCTGTAACCGTCGATCACGAAGCGGACGCGCTCTCCCCGCGCGTTCTGGCCGACGGCGACGATCCTGTCGCCCGCCAGACGCGGCGCGGCGACGAGCCGGTAGCCCTGCGCGGCGACGATGCGGCCGACGGCGCGCGGCGGCAGGAAGCTGTCCTGGATGACGTCGTCGTCGTCCTGCATCATGTGCGGCGGGCCCGCCCACACGCCCCAGGGCATGACGACTTGCGCCGCAGCCGGCGCGGCGGCGAGGGTGACGGCGCCGAGCGCGGCCGCGCCGGCGAGCAGGGCGAGCCTCATAGGCCTGACCATGGAAACTCCTTCGCAAATGCGGACGGGCGTAACCTTCTGGCCAATTGCGGAAAGATGGTGGCGCTATCCGTCCGCTTTGGCGGCGGGCCGCGAAAATCAGCCGCGCGCGGCGGCGATCAGGCGGGCGACGGCCGCCGGCGAGGTCGCGAAGGACGGGATGAGGCGGACGAATATCTCGCCGGCGCCCGGCCGCCGGCTCGGCTCGAGCGCGCGCGGCGTCCAGGGATGGTAGCGGGCGCCGGCGGCCGCCATGCGTTCATGCGTCGACGCCGGCGCAACGGCGAAGACCTCGTTGATTTCCCGCTTCCACGGCAGGCGGACGCCGGGCACGGCGGCGAGCCCCACCTCCAGCTCCGCCGCCCGCGCATTGGCCTCGCGCGCGAGCGCGAGCCACAGGCCGTCCTTCAGATAGGCCTCCATCTGCGCGCCGAGCAGGCGGCCTTTCGACAGCGTGTGGCCGCCGCGCTTGCGCCTGTAGGCGAAATTCCGCGCACGATCCGCGTCGAAGAAAATCACGGCCTCGCAGGCGAGCGCCCCGTTCTTGGTCGCGCCGAAGGACAGGACGTCGACGCCGGCCTTCCAGCTCATTTCGGCGGGCGTCAGGCTGAGCGCCACAAGGGCGTTGGCGAAGCGCGCGCCGTCCATGTGCACGGCCATGCCGCTTTCGTGCGCGAGACCCGCGAGCGCCGCGATCTCGGCGGCCGTGTAGAGCGCGCCGCATTCGGTCGCCTGCGACAGGGAGAGCGCCTGCGGCTGGACCTGCTTGACGATTCCGCGCGGCATGAGCGCGAGCGCGTCGCTCAAGGCGGCGGGCGTGACTTTTCCGGCGGCGCCGGGCAGGCCGACCAGCTTGGCGCCGGCGGAGAAAAATTCGGGCGCCCCGCATTCGTCGGCGGCGATATGCGCAAATTCGTGGCAGAGGATCGCGCCCCAGGGGTCGGTGACGGCGGCCAGCGCCAGCGCATTGGCGGCCGTGCCGGTCGCCACCAGGAAAACGGAGACCTCGCGTTCGAAGATGTCGGAGAGCGCGCGCTCGGCCGCCAGCGTCCAGCGATCTGCGCCATAGGCGGCGGCCGGTCCCGTGTTGGCGGCCACGATCGCCTGAAGGATCGCGGGGTGCGCGCCGCTGGCGTTGTCGCTGGTGAAATCGAGATGGGGGGCGCTGGTCATGCAGGCTTTGTGGCGGCTTGCGAAGCTCCGGGCAAGCGGACCGAATCTTGCCTCGCCGGGGTCGGGGCTTTGCAATGCTTGCCCCCGGACCTGCCCCTGCGCAATTTTACGCGGCAGAACGGGCTGGTCCGCTTGTGTGAGAGGATCAAATCTGCCAATGTCGCGCGCCGTCGATAGGACAGCTTTACTGACCATTCGACGCGACCCGCGAAAATCCAGCGGCCGCAAGGCCAAGAGCGCTCGAATGGGCGTGACGGAACCGCGCGGTCGTGCGAGAGACGCGGCCGAAATGGAGCGAGCGATGAGCGAGGCGAGGACGCGAAACGCGTGGCGAAAACCGGGGGTCCGAACCCCGGCGCGCAAGCGCTGACCTGTTGCCGTAACGCCCAAGACCCAAGGATGCCCGCCAT
>OEIU01000616.1_pt1 | contig 31224 bp, 33 predicted proteins | sample 1539221 | NCBI WGS metagenome assembly OEIU01 (sample SAMN03792071, study PRJEB22550) | activated sludge metagenome | feature: wastewater treatment plant; material: activated sludge; isolation source: Wastewater treatment plant of a petroleum refinery complex | place: Argentina: Zarate | collected...
CTCGGCATGATGTACTACTTCGTGCCGCGCCAGGCCCAGCAGCCGCTGTGGAGCTACCGCTTCTCGATCGTCAATTTCTGGGCCCTGATCTCGGTCTACATGTGGGCCGGATCGCACCACCTGATGTATACCGCGCTGCCCGACTGGGTGCAGTCGGTCGGCATGGCGTTCTCGCTCGTGCTGCTGATGCCGAGCTGGGGCTCGGCGGCGAACGGCCTCTTGACCTTCAACGGCTCGTGGCATCGCCTGAAGGAAGACCCGGCCGCCAAGTTCATGGTGCTCGCGCTCGTCTTCTACGCCGCGTCGACCTTCGAGGGCTCGATGATGGCGATCAAGACCGTCAACTCGCTGTCGCACTACACCGACTGGACGATCGCGCACGTCCATTCGGGCTCGCTCGGCTGGGTCGCGATGATCACGATCGGGTCGCTCTACGCGATGGCGCCGCGCGCGCTCGGCCGCCCGGCGATGCATTCGCGTGCCGGCATGGAGCTGCACTTCTGGCTGCACCTCTCGGGCACGCTGTTCTACGTCATCGCGATGTGGGGCGCGGGCGTGACCGAAGGCATGATGTGGCGGGCGACGAATCCGGACGGCGCGCTCGCGCATTCGTTCATCGACAGTCTCATCGCGATCAAGCCGCTCTACATCTTCCGCTGGTTCGGCGGCGTGCTGATCTGGCTCGGCATGTGGGTGATGGCGTGGAACCTCTGGTACACCGCCGCTGACGCGCGCCGCAAGATCATCGTGCCGATCCCGGTGCCGATCCCGGAACCGGTCGCCGAGCAGATGCCGCCGCCGCTGCCGGCCGCGGGTTGAGGAGCCGCGCGATGGCCTATCGTCACTTCGAATTCATCGAGAAGCACGCCTGGGCGCTCGGCATCGCGACCGCGGTGATGGTCTCGATCGGCGGCCTGGCCGAGATCACGCCGCTGTACATGGAGGCCAACAAGGTGCAGCCGGCCGAGGGCATCAAGCCCTACGACCCGCTGCGGCTGGCCGGACGCGACGTCTACGTGCGCGAAGGCTGCTACCTGTGCCATTCGCAGATGATCCGCGCGCTGCGCTTCGAGACCCAGCGCTACGGGCCGTTCTCGACCGCATCCGAATCGGTCTACGACCGCCCGTTCCAATGGGGCTCCAAGCGCACCGGCCCGGATCTGGCGCGTATCGGCGGCAAATATTCCGACCAGTGGCAGCACCTGCACCTGATGAATCCGCGCCAGCTCGTGCCGGAATCGAACATGCCCGACTATCCGTGGCTCGCGAAGGCGGCGATCGACGCCGGCGACCTGCAGGCGCGCATGCGCGTGCTGCGCGGGCTCGGCGACCCGTATACCGACGCCGATATCCAAGCCGCGCCGAAGGCGGTCGAGGGCAGGACCGAGATGGACGCGCTGGTCGCCTATCTGCAGGGGCTGGGCGTCGACAACGTGCCGCGGGCGGCGGCGGACGCCGCGTCCGTACCGGCCGAAGGAGGCGCACGATGAATCCGATCTGGGGTCCGATCGCGGGTGTCTCCATCATCGTCCTGATGCTTACCTTCGTCGGCATCTGGATCTGGGCCTGGCTGCCGCATCACAAGCCCGGCTTCGACGAACTGGCGCGCCTGCCGCTGGAGGACGACGACGACGGCGCCGGCACGGCCGCGGGAGATCGGCGATGAGCAGCTTCTGGTCGTGGTGGGTGATGTCCCTGGTCGTCTTCAACCTCGGCATCTCGTTCTTCCTCTTCCTGTGGGGGCCGCGCGCCAGGATTCCGACCCTCGCCGACGGCACGACCGGGCACGTCTGGGCGCACGGCGCGATTCGCGAAGGCATGCATCCGCTGCCGCGGTGGTGGCTCGCGATCTCTTTCGCGCTGTTCATTGCCGCATTCGGCTACCTGATCCTCTATCCGGGATTCGGCGATTCACCCGGCCGCCTGGGCTGGACGGCGCACGGCCAGCTGGCGCGCGAGACGGCGGCCAACAACGAGCTGCTCGATCCGGTGATGCAGCGCTTTGCCGGTATGACGATCGAGGCGATGGCCGGTGATCCGCAGGCGCTGGCGATCGGCGGCGTGCTGTTCGGCGACAACTGCGCCGCCTGCCACGGCAGCAATGCGCGCGGCAACCCACTGCTCGGCGCGCCGAATCTGGCCGACAGCGACTGGCTCTACGGCGGCGACGGCAAGACGATCCTCGCCTCCATCCTCGACGGCCGCCAGGGCGTGATGCCGCCGTGGGGCACGACGTTCGATCAGGCCGGCATCACGAACCTCGCGACCTACGTGCTGAGCCTGTCGCTGCCGCCGCGCGACGCCGACTCGATCGTCAAGGCCGCCGAAGGCAAGAAGCTGTTCGCCACCACCTGCGCCGCCTGCCACGGCGCCGACGGCAAGGGCAATCAGGCCCTGGGTGCGCCCAACCTGACCGACGATATCTGGCTCTGGGGCGGCAGCCAGGCGACGATCGAAGAATCGATCCGCGACGGCCGCAACGGCCACATGCCGGCCTGGCGCGACCGGCTCGGCGAAGCCAATGCGCGCATCCTCGCCGCCTATGTCTACTCGCTCACCCACAGCGTCGAGCCGCCGGCCCGCTGAGGGCGCGCCGGGGCGGGATGCGGCGTGGTACCGCCAGGGCATCGTCTGGATCGGCGCGGCGGTCTTCGCGGCGTCGATCGCCGGCTGCGTGTGGCTGATCGTCGTCGCCGAGCGCTATGACGATCCGCCGCTGCCGATCGGCGGCCTGCAGATCCTGAAGATGCCGCTCGCGCAGCCGCAGCCGCAACCGCAACCGCAACCAAGAGGCAGCGAGCCGCCGCCGTGAACGCCTGCTGGCACTGCGGCGACCGGCTGCCCGAGAATCCACCGCAGGCGATGGTCGCCGGCGTGGCGCACCCGGTGTGCTGCCCGGGTTGCCGCGCGGCGGCCGAGTGGATCGACCAGCTCGGCCTGGCCGACTACTACCGGCTGCGCAGCGCCCGGCCGCCGCGCGCGCCGGACCCGGCCGCGGCGCAGCGCAGCGCCGACGCCTGGCAGCGGCCCGAGCTGGCGCGCCATGCGGTGCGCGCGCTAGGTGGCGGGCAGGCCGAAGCCTTGCTGCTCGTCGACGGCATCCGCTGTGCGGCCTGCGTCTGGCTGATCGAGCGCGCCGTGGGCGGCGTCGCCGGTGTGCAATCGGTGCAGGTCAACGCCAGCGCGCAGCGCGCGCGCATCGTCTGGGACCCGGGCCGCACGACGCTCGCAGCGATCCTGCGCGCGTTCGCGCGCACCGGCTACGCGGCGTTGCCGCTGGACGCCGCCGCGCTCGACGACGTGCGCCGGCGCGAGGCGCACGCTGCGCTCAAGCGCCTCGCGGTCGCCGGCTTCGGCACGATGCAGGCGATGATGTACGCGAGCGCGCTCTACCTCGGCGCGGTCGAGACGACGGACGCGGCGACGCGCGACCTGATGCGCTGGTTCGGCCTGCTCGTCGCGACGCCGGTCGTCTTCTACTCGGCGCGGCCGTTCTTCGAAGGCGCCTGGCGCAGCCTGCGCGCGCGCACGCTCGGCATGGACGTGCCGGTCGCGATCGCCATCGCGCTGATCTATGCGGCGAGCGTCGTGCAGGCGCTGCGCGGCGGCGGCGAGGTGTACTTCGATTCGGTCTCGATGTTCGTCTTCCTGCTGCTCGGCGGGCGCTTTCTCGAGATGCGCGCCCGCCACCGCGCCGGCCATCTTGCCGACGCGATGGCGCGCCTCGCGCCGGCCTTCGCCGACCGGCTGCGCGTCGACGGCACGCTCGAGCGCGTCGGCGCGCACGAGCTCGCGCCCGGCGATCGCGTGCATGTCGCGCAGGGCATGCGGCTGCCGGCCGACGGCGTGCTGGAAAGCCGCGCCTGCCGGGTCGACGAGGCGCTGCTGTCGGGCGAGTCGACGCCGCTTGGCAAGCTGCGCGGCGATGCGCTCACCGGCGGCAGCATGGTCGTCGAAGGGCCGGCGATTCTTCGCGTCAGCCGGGTCGGCGCCGATACCGCGCTCGCCGCCATCGCGGCGCTCGTCGCGCGCGCGCAAAGCGAGCGCCCGCTCCTCGCGCGCGCCGGCGAGCGCGCGGCGGCCGGATTCGTCGCCCGCACGCTCACGCTCGCCGCGCTGTGCGCCGCGGTCTGGAGTTTCATCGATCCGGCGCGCGCCTTCGACGCGACGCTCGCGGTGCTCGTCGTCTCGTGCCCGTGCGCCTTCGCGCTCGCCGTGCCGGCCGCGATCACGCGCGCCCTGGCGGTACTGGCGGCGCAGGGCGTCTTCGTCGTTCGCACCGATGCGATCGAGAACCTCGCGCTGGCGAGCCATGCGGTATTCGACAAGACCGGCACGCTGACCGAGGCCCATCTGGAGCTGTCCGCCGTCGATGCGTCCGACCGCGACGCGGCGCTCGCGCTCGCCGCCGCGATCGCGCGCGGCAGCCGCCACCCGGTCGCGCAGGCGATCGCTGCCGCCGCATCCGGCCTGCCGGTGCGCCGCGCCGATTCGGTGCGCACCGTCGAAGGCGGCGGCCTCGAAGCGAGCGTCGACGGCCACACCTACCGCCTCGGCCGCCCGGCCTTCGCGCTCGGTGACGCCGCTGCCGACGACGGCGCCGTGATCCTCGCCGGCGAAGGCGGCGCGATCGCCGCCTTCCGCCTCGACGAACGGCTGCGCCCGGGTGCACGCGAGGCGGTCGCCGCGCTGGCCGCGGGCGGGGTCGCGATCGAGATCGCGAGCGGCGACGCCGCGCCGAAGGTCGAGGCGGTCGCCGTGCGGCTGGGCATCGCGCGCTGGCACGCGCGCCAGAGTCCGGCCGCGAAGCTCGAGCGGCTGCGCGAACTGCGCAGCGGCGGCGCGCGCGTGCTCACCGTCGGCGACGGCATCAACGACGCGCCGGTGCTGGCCGGCGCCGACGTCGCCGTCGCGCTGGCATCGGGCGCCGAACTGGCGCAGGCCGCGGGCGACGTGATCCTCGACGGCGCGCATCTCGCGGCACTTCCCGCGGCGCGCGCCGTGGCGCGCGAGACGCTCGCCGTGCTGCAGCAGAACCAGCGCTGGGCGCTCGCCTACAACCTGTCGGCGGTGCCGCTGGCGGCGCTCGGCTTCGTGCCGCCATGGCTGGCTGCGCTCGGCATGTCGGCCAGCTCGCTCGTCGTCGTACTCAACGCGCTGCGCATCGGGCGCGATGCGTCGGCCGCGCCGGCGCCCGCGCCTATGCCGGCAGCGCAGGAGCGCCCGGCATGAATCTCCTCGTCGTGCTGATTCCGCTCTCGATCCTGGTCCTGATCGGCGCCGGCTTCGCCTTCTTCTGGGCCGTCGAGCACGATCAGTTCGAGGATATGGAGACGCCCGGGCTGCTGCCGCTGGAGGGCGATCCGGCGCCGCGGGGCGACGCTGCGCGACCGGACGGGCCGCGCGAATGAACCAGGTTCTGACGCTCGGCGCCGCGCTGCTGCTCGGTCTGGCGGCAAGCGGCCACTGCCTCGTGATGTGCGGCGGCATCTCGGCCGCGCTCGGCATCGCGACCGCCAGGGGCGTGGACGGCCGGCCGCAGCCGCGGCTGCTGATCGGCTACCAGCTCGGCCGCGTCGCGTCGTATACGCTCGCCGGGCTGCTGCTCGGCGGCGTCTTCGGCGGCCTGCTCGGCCTTCTCGACGGCGAGGGCCTGCGCCGCGGGCTGCGCGTCCTCGCCACGCTCGCCCTGTTGCTCGGCGCGCTCGTCGCATTCGGGCGGCTGCGCGAACCGGGCTTCGGCGCCGGCCATCGGCTGTGGCGCCACGTCGCGCCGCTCGGGCGCCGGCTGCTGCCGGTGCAGACGCTGCCGCGCGCGGCCGCATTCGGCATGGTCTGGGGTTTCATGCCGTGCGGCTTCGTCTATACCGTGCTGCTGATCGCGACGCTGCAGCTCGACGCGGCGCGCAGCGCGCTGACGATGGCGGCATTCGGGCTCGGCACGCTGCCGGCGATGTCGCTCGCCGCATTCGGCGCCCAGCGCTTTGCCGGCTTCAGCGCGCGGCCCGCGGCGCGCCGCGTCGCCGGCACCGCACTGCTCGCGAGCGCCGCGCTGACGCTCGCCGGGCCGTGGTTGCCCGCCGCCGCCTGGCTGCACGCCTGGCTGCCGTTCTATTGCAGCGTCGGCTGAGCCGAGTGCTGCGCGCGCGTCAGTCCGGCGGCCACGGCATCGCCGCCGGCAAGGTGTCGGGCGTGGGCGGTTCGGCTGCGGCGGGTGGTTTCGTGCGGGCGCGGCGCGGTTCATCGACGCCGCGCCACCACGGCGCCACCGGCGGCGCCTGTGCGGGCTCGACGGGCTCGCCGAGCCGGGGCATGACGAGCCGCGCGGCCGACGCTTCGGCGTGCGCGAACAGCGTTTCGGCCGGCTCGTCCCAGGCGTGCAGCGCGAGGCTGAAGGTGCCCCAGTGCACCGGCATGAAGGCGCCGCCGCCGAGCAGCGCGTGCGCCTTCAGCGCATTCTCCGGCCCGAGATGGATATGGCCCCAGGCCGGATGGAAGGCGCCGACCTCGAGCATCACGAGATCGAACGGCCCGAGACGCTCGCGGATCTCGGCGTACTGCGACGTGAGCCCGGTGTCGCCGCTGAAGAAGACCGCATGCCGGGTGCCGCGGATGACCATCGAGGACCACAGCGTCGCATTGCGGTCCTTCAGCGCGCGGCCCGAGAAGTGCTGCGACGGCGCGGCCGTCACCGTCAGGCCGGTGCCCGCGACGCGGTGCGTCTCCCACCAGTCGAGCTCGGTGATGCGGTGCGATTCGACGCCCCAGGCTTCGAGGTGCGCGCCGACGCCGAGCGACGTGACGAAGGGCACACCGGTTGCCGCGAGCTTGCGGATCGTCGGGTAGTCCAGATGATCGTAGTGATCGTGCGAGACGACGACGAGGTCGATCGCCGGCAGGGCGGAAAGCCGCACCGGCACCGGCTGGAAGCGCTTCGGCCCGGCGACCCGGGTCGGCGATGCGCGCGCGCCCCAGACCGGATCGGTCAGCACGCGCCAGCCGTCGATCTCGATCAGCACCGTCGAATGGCCGAGCCAGGTCGCGCGCAATCCGCTCGCCGGTGTGCGCGTCCAGGCGTCGCGCGGGTCGAGCGACGGCAGCGGGTGGCGCGGCACACGCCGATCGCCGCCGCACAGAAACTCGGCCAGCGTCGGCCGCGGCGCGCTCGGGTCCTGCAGGCCGGGCGCGATCGGATGAACATTGCGAAAAGCATTCCCCGCCCATCGCGGCGAGGCTTCGACGCGCTCCAGACGCAGACCCTGCGCGCGCTTGCCGAGCGAGATCATGTGCACTCCCATCGGCGCGCAACGATCGCACCGTGGCGCGCTGCAGCGCGCCGCGCGGTGCTCCCTGCTGTCGTGCGGGTCACGTCAGCGCGACAGCCCGGCCAGATGGGCGTCGTCGGCCCAGCTCACGATCTCGAGCCGGCCGCCCTGCGCGCGCAGGCGGTTGATGCCGGCATTCGGAATCTCGCACTGCCGGTTGCCGGTGAGCGGCAGTCCGTGCACCGTGCGATAGAGCATGTCGAGCACGCCGCCATGCGTGACGACCGCCAGGCGCTGGCCGGCATGCCGCGCGGCAAGAGCCTCGAGTGCGCCGACGACGCGGGCGTGAAAGCGGCGCACGCTCTCGCCGTCGGGCAGCGTGTAGTCCGGGTCGTGCAGCATCCACGCCGCGAGTTCGTCCGGATGGCGGGCGCGCACCTCGTCGAAGCTCAAGCCCTCGAGGACGCCGAAATGCTGCTCGCGGAAGCCCGCATCCGGCGCCGCGGCAAGGCGCAGCATCCGCTCGGCGGGCGCGGCGGTCTGGCGCGTGCGCAGCAGGTCGCTGCAGTAGAGCACGTCGACGTGCTCGTGCACCAAGCGTTCGGCCATGCGCGCGGCCTGGCGTTCGCCGAATGCATTCAGCGGCACGTCGATCTGACCCTGGAAGCGTCCCTGCACGTTCCAGTCGGTCTCGCCGTGACGGATCAGGATCACTTCGGTCATGTTGTCATTGTCGTGGATTGCACGTCGTTGTGAGGGCCCCAAGGCCGGGCCAAGTCCGGCCCGCCCCCGTGGGGGGTCGAGCAAAGTGGCAAAGCCGCATTTGCTCGAGAGGGCCACCGGTGCGACCCCGGAAGCGAAAATGCGTTCCATGCCGACTGTCATCCTGATCCCCGGCCTCGCCGCCGACGGCGCGATGTGGGCCGCGCAATGCGCGGCGCTCGCGCCCCCCCATGACGTGCGGGTGAGCGACGTGCATTTCAAGGCCGATTCGCTGCCCGCGATGGCTGCGCTGCTGCTCGCTGCGCATCCGGGGCCGCTCGTGCTGTGCGGCGCGTCGATGGGCGGCATCGTCGCGCTGGAGGCGGCCGCGCAGGCAGCCGATCGCGTGCAGGGCCTGGCGCTGCTGGGCACGACGGCGCGGCCCGATACGCCCGAGATCGCCGCCTCGCGCGCCGCCGCATTCGCGATGATCGAGGACGGGCGCTTCGACGAGATGATCGCCGCCAACGTGCCGTTCTCGTTTCACGCCGAGCGGCTCGCCGATGCGCCGCTGGTGGGCGCCTATCTCGACATGCTGCGCCGCGCCGGTGCGGCCGAACTGGTGCGCCAGAATGTCGCCACAGCGGCGCGCGCCGACCGCCGCGCCCTGCTCGGCGAGATCCGCTGCCCGACGCTCGTGCTGTGCGGCGATGCCGACGCGGTGACCGGCGTCGACGCCTCGCGCGAGATTGCCGCAGGCATCGCCGGTGCCGAATTCGTGCTCATCGAGCGCTGCGGGCACATGCTGACGATGGAGCGGCCGCGCGAGGTGAACGCCGCGCTGCAGGGGTGGCTGGACGCGATCGGGCGCCCGCGCAACTGAGGCGCGCGTGCGGCCGCGCGCGCGGTGTCACTGCGTCGCGCGCATGCTGCGGAACCACGAATCGCCGAGCGCGGCCGGATGCGAGCGGCTGATGATCAAGCCGGCCTGCAGGTACAGGCCATTGAGCAGCCGGTTCGCGCGCTCGTTGTTCATCTCGGGCCAGCTGGCGATCTCGCGCTGGCTGGCGACATCGTGGCGCAGCTGCTCGATCGCCGCGCCGAGCGGGCCGTGCACGTCGAGCGCGGCGCGATCGAGAGTCGGCGCAAGGCGATAGACGGCGGCACCGGTCAGCTCGGGCAGCAGATCGCCGCGCGCGCCGTGCAACGCGATTGCCCACAGCAGCGGCGCGAGCGGCTGGTACAAGCGCGCCTCGCCGACGAGCGCCGCCTGCGCATCGCCCGGCGCGCGCAGCACCGCGGGCTCGACCTGCAGCACCGGCAGCGGTTCGCGCTGCAAGGCGATCAGCGCCTGCAGGTCGAGCGCGCAATGGGCGACGCGCTCGCGCGGAAAGGCCGACAGCGGCAGCACGCGTTCGCGGCAGCGCAGGTGCACCGTGACGCTGCGCGCGTGGCGCACGCTGGCGGCGAGCACTTCGAGCAGATCCGGCTCGCGGCCCCCCTGCTCGAAGCGCATCAGATCCTGCGTCAGCGACGGGCTGAGCGACGACAGCCGCGTCGACGGCGCGCCTTCGGGTGCGTCGCGCGCCAACTCGTCGAGGTAGCGCGTGAATCCGCTCGCCCGCATCAACTCGGGTTGGCCGAAGGGGATCGTGGGCTCGAATTCCGGCATGCCTGCCTGCGTCGATGGGCTGGATCGATTCTCCCATGCCGCGTGGTCCGGCGTGGGCAGGATTTGCAACAAGGCGCGCGATCGGTGATTGCGCCGGCCGCCGCCCTACACTCGCCGCGATGAGCAGCGAAGCACGCGGCATGTGGCTCGGCCTGATCGGCGTCGTGATCTTCGCGCTGACGCTGCCGATGACGCGGCTGGCGGTCGGCGCGGCGAGCGAGCCGCAACTCTCGCCGCTGTTCGTCAGCGCCGGGCGCGCCGCGATGGCCGGGCTGCTCAGCGCCGCCGTGCTCGCCCTCGCGCGGGCGCGGCCACCGCGGCGCGACGAATGGCTCGCCTATGCCGTCAGCGCCGCGGGCACGGTGATCGGCTTCCCGCTCTTCCTCGGCCTTGCGCTGCGCGACGTCGAATCGATGCATGCGGCCGTCATCACCGGCGTCTTGCCGCTTGCGACGGCGCTCGCCGCCGCGCTCTACCTCGGGCAGCGACCGTCGAGCGGCTTCTGGGCGTGCGCCGTCGCCGGCTGTGCGCTCGTCGTCGCTTTCGCGGCGCGCCAGGGCGGCGGGCGGCTGAGCGCGGCCGACGGCCTGCTCGCGATCGCCGTCGCGAGCGCGGCGGTCGGCTACGTCGCCGGGGCCCGGCTCGCGGCGCGGCAGCCGGCCGAGTTCGTGATCTGCTGGGTGCTGGTGCTGAGCCTGCCCTTCACGCTGCCGCTGATGCTCGCGAGCTGGCCGGAAGCCGGCGTGCGCCCGAGCGCGTGGGCCGGCTTCGCCTACGTCACGCTCTTTTCCATGTGGATCGGCTTCTTCGCCTGGTACCGCGGCCTCGCGCTCGGCGGAACCGTGCGCGTCAGCCAAGTGCAACTCGTGCAACCGTTCCTGTCGCTGCTGTTCGCGGTGCCGATCCTCGGCGAGCGGCTGGACGCGACGACGGTCGCCTTCTCGATCGCGGTGATCGCGACCGTCTTCCTCGGCAAGCGCATGCCGGTGGATGCCACTCGATCGCGAGCCGCGCCATGAACGACACGGCCATGCATTCGATTCCCGGCGCCGCGCTCGACCATCTGGTCGTCGCCGCGCGCACGCTCGGCGAGGGCGTGGCATGGTGCGCCGCGACGCTCGGCGTCAGACCCGAAGCGGGCGGCCGCCATGCGCTGATGAGCACGCACAACCGCGTCTTCGGGATCGCGTCGGCCGCGCACCCGCGCGCCTATCTCGAGCTCATCGCGATCGACCCCGAAGCGCCGCCGCCGGGCCGCGCACGCTGGTTCGGCCTCGACGATCCGCGTTTGCAGGCGGCGCTCGGGCGCGGGCCGCAACTCGTCGCCTGGGTCGCGCGGGTCGCCGATCTGGATGCCGCGCGCGCGTCGCTCGCCGCGCACGGCATCGACGCCGGGCGGGTGCTGCCGGCCTCGCGCATGACGCCGCAGGGCGAACTGCGCTGGCGCATCGCGGTGCGCGACGACGGCGCGCGCCTCTACGGCGGCGCGGCTCCGACCTTGATCGAATGGGGCGCGATGCATCCCGCCGACGCCCTTGCCCCGAGTGGCGTGACGCTCGCCGGCCTCACGCTGCGCTCGCCGTCGGCATCGCCGCTGCGAGGCGCGCTCGAAGCCCTCGGCATCGAATCGGCCCGCTTCACGGCCGACGCGGGCCGGCCCGCGCTCGGCATCGAACTCGATACGCCGCGCGGCCGGGTCCGGCTCGACGCATCCGATTGACACAAGGGCCAACCATGCAGCTGCTCGAACCGCAAGAGATCGCTTCCGCCCGCGCCATCGTCGCTGCCGCCCAGCCGCCGACGCCGACGCTGCGCTGGCCGCTGCTGGACGCCCGGCTCGGCGCGCGGGTCTGGGTCAAGCACGAGAACCACACCCGTGTCGGCGCCTTCAAGCTGCGCGGCGGCGCGGTCTATCTGCACGAACTCGTGCGGCGCGAGCCGGGCGTGCGCGGCGTCGTCAGCGCGACGCGCGGCAATCACGGCCAGTCGATCGCGCTCGCCGCGGCACGCCACGGCCTCGCCTGCACGATCGTCGTGCCGCACGGCAATTCGGTCGAGAAGAATGCGGCGATGCGCGCCCTCGGCGCGGCGCTCGTCGAGCACGGCGCGGATTTCCAGCAATCGCGCGAATATGCGGCGCAGCTCGCCGCCGCGCGCGGCCTGCACATGGTGCCGAGCTTTCACCGCGATCTGGTGCGCGGCGTCGCGAGCTACTGGATGGAATTCTTCGAGGCGACCGCCGGGGATCCGCCGGCCGCCGTGTTCGTGCCGATCGGCCAGGGCTCGGGCGTCTGCGCCTGCGCGTGTGCGCGCGCGGCGCTCGGCTCGCGCGCGCGCATCGTCGGCGTCGTCTCGGCGCACGCGACGGCGTATCTGGAGAGCTTTCGCACCGGCCGCGCCGTCGAGGCGCCGGTCACGACCCGGCTCGCCGACGGCATGGCGTGCCGCGTGCCGGACGCCGACGCGCTCGGCTTGATCCTGCGCGAGGTGGACGAGGTGATCGCGGTCGGCGACGACGAGGTGGCGCAGGCGATGCGCGCGCTGTTCGCCGACACCCACAACGTCGCCGAAGGCGCGGGTGCGGCGGCGCTCGCCGGCGCGCTGCAGCAGCGCGAGCGCTGGGCCGATCGAAGCCTCGGCCTCGCGCTGACCGGCGGCAATGTCGACAGCGATATCTTCGCGCGCGTGCTGGCCGGGGCCAGCGCATAGACGGGCGACGCGCGCCGCGATCAGTTGGTCAGGCTGTGGATCGCCGCGACGCCGAGGCCGAAGTTGGCGAGGATCTGCGTCCAGTCCTTCATGTTGCGCGTGAAGGCGCGGCCCCAGGTCTCGAAGTCGAGCTGGTTCGGAACGATCAGCGCGTCGCCCGGATGCATGACGACGCTGTCGACCGTCGTGCGGCCGAAGATGCCGCGGCTTTCGCCCGGGCTCTGGACGGTGCCGTCGGCGCGCAGGATGAACATCGTGCTCGGATCGGCCGCTTCGTCGGGGCCGGCGATGCGCAGATAGTCGCCGGCCGTGCGGCCGTCGCGCCACAGGAAGGCGTTGTTGTTGGCGACCGCGCCGACGACGGTGACGAAGCCGGGCCGCGGCGGCACGATGATGCGATCCGCATTCTCGAGCGGAACGTCGGGCAGTGCGTCGACCGAACTCACATCGGGTGTGAGTTCGAGCGCGATGCGCCCGTTGGGCTGAACCTGCGACAGCCGCATCAGCTGAGCCTGGGTCGCCGCCGAGCTTGCGCTCACCATCGATGCCGCGTTCGGCACATCGCGCTGGTTCGCGGCCTCGCGCGCGGTCTGCGTCGCGGCGAGCGTCTGCAGGCGCGCCATCGCCGCGGCAAGGTTCTCCGCCTGGCGCTTGCGGGTCGACTCGCGCGAGAATTCCAGGCCGTAGACATAGGCCTGCGGCGTGAAGCCGCCCGCGCGCGCGATCAGCTGGCGCATCGTCTCGCCCGGCAGCAGCTGGTAGACGCCGGGCGTCGCGACTTCGCCTTCGATCGAGACGAGCCGGTTCTGGCGCGCGATGGGCACGCGGAAGTCGTTCTGGCCGAAGATGCTGACGACGTCGCCCGGCATCAGCTCGATATTCGCGGCCTGATCGTGCTGCAGCACGACCCGGCCGAGGTTGAACGGGATGATCTGCGTGCTCAGATCCTTGAGGTTGAGACGCTCGATCACCGCATAGTCCCAGTTCAGGTCGTCGAACAGTGTCGTCGGCAGGCGCGGCGCGCCGCTGTCGACCCCCTGCCCGGTCACATCCTGGATCAGCGTTCGCGGCCGGCTGCCGGTGGTCGTTCCCGTCACCGGCAGCGGCACGACCGCGGCCGCAGCAGCGGCGGGGGCGCCCGCCCCGGTGCCGGCCCCGCCCGCCCCACTTGGGGGCGCGGCGCCCGGCGCATTCGCCCCCCCGCCAGTGCCGGCGGCGGCCGCGGCCGCCGCCGGATTCACGGCGCCTGGATTGGCCGGCAACGGCGTCGCACCGCCGACAGCGGCGGGCGCCGTGCCGCCGGGCGGCAGCGGCTCCTGGAAGACCTGCACGAGGACATTGCGGCGCCGGTAATAGTCGGCCGAGATCAGCGCCTCCGGGCTCGGGATCAGGTCGCTGATGCGCATCCCGGGGAACCACGGGTAGCGCAACGGCTGCGCGACATGGCCGGTCAGCGTCACCGCGTTGACGAAGCCGGGCGAGACCGGCAGCAGCGTCAGCACGTCGCCGTCGCGCAGCGGCGTGGCCAGGCCCTGCGGGTCGAGCATGAGATCCTTGACGATGCGCGCCGCGCCGGAGCGCGTCGGGTCGACCCGTTCGAGCAGCGCGCGCTTGTGGTCGGCGAGCACCGGCACGCCGCCGGCATAGGACAGCACGATGCCGGCCGGTTCCTCGGGCGCGTTCAGTTCGTAGATCGCCGCGTTGTCTATCTCGCCGTTGAGGGCGACGCGCGGACCGACCGGATGAAAGACGATGACGTCGCCCGCGCGCAACTGCAGATCCTTGGACTTGTCGCCGCGCACGAGGAAGCCGTACATGTCGAGTTCGGAGACGATCTGGCCGTCGCGGCGCAGGCTGATCCTGCGCATCGACCCGTTCGCCGCCGGCCCGCCTGCGGCGACGACCGCCGACAGCAGCGTCGACTGGCCGCTGAGCGTGAAGACGCCCGGCATCTGCGCCGGTCCGACGACGAATACGCGCACGCCGCGCATCTGGCCGAGGCTGACATTCAGCTTGAAGCCCGTATACAGGCGCCCGATCTGCTCGCGCAGGTGGCGCTCGAGGTCGGCCGCGCGCACGCCGGCGACCGAGAAGGTGCCGATGCGCGGCAGGCTGATCTGGCCGTTGCGGTCGACGACGGCCCGAAAGTCGATATCGATCGAGCCCCAGGCCCGGACCACGATCTCGTCGCCCGGGCCGACCGTATAGTCGGCCGAGACCGGCACGTTGTCGACCGGCGTGAAGGTGTCGGCCGGCTTGCCGAAGAAGCTCGCGCCGAAGACCGGCAGCAGGCGCCCGGTGGCAGTCTGCACGAAGCGCTGGAACTCGCTCGGACGTTGCGGCACGGCGGCCTGCGGCTGGAGCGGCGGGTTGGCCGCGGAAGGCGCGCGCTGCGTTGCGGTGAGCGGGCCGTTGACGATCGGAGCCGGGAGCTGCGGGGCCGTGATCGGCTGCGTGCCGGTCAATCCGCGCGGATCAACGGTGTTGTCGCTCTGCGAAGCGGTGTCGGTCGTCGTCGGCGTCGTCAGCGGGTTGCCGAAGGCGGCGCCGAGCGAGGACTGGGCGGCAGCCGGGGCGGCCAGCATCGTGAGCGAGACGCCGAGTGCGGCAAGCGCCAGCCGCAGCGGGCGGGAAAGAGCAGATCGCAAGAATGTCATGCAGGGGCCGATTCTCGGGCATCGGGCTTCGGCGGCGAAGGCGCTGACGCGGCAGCCTCGACACGGTCCGAAGAGCCTCGCGCGCACCCGCATCGCGGGCGATTGGCGCGGTCGCCAATGGTAGCGGATGGCCCGGCGCGCAATGTGCGCCGCATCAGACTGCGGCGGACGGGCCGGGCGGCGCGAACTGGCGGGTGTCGGCGCCGCCCCGCCCGGCGCCGTGCAGCCGGAACGCCGATGCGTCCGGGGCCGCCGCCGTCAGGCCGGCAGCGGAATCGCGATCCAGATCAGCGTCACGACGGCAAGAAAGGCGGCGACTTCGAGCGCGGTGCGCAGTCGGTTGTTCATTCGAGTCCTCGTCAGGATGCGGTCGTTGGCGCCGCGGCGCAAGGGCATGCATCGGCGCGTCGAGGCAAGGTCGTGGCGCGCAGCATTTCGGTGTTCAGTGCATGTGGCGCCGCGCCTGCGGCGTCGGGTCGCGCCCGGCGTCGGGCTCGTCGGGCGCGGGCGCGCCAGCCTGATCGAGCCGCGCCTGCGCGTGCGCGAGCAGACGCGTCAGCTCGCGAAACGCCTGTGGCTGCAGGCGCAGGCTCAGGTTCTGCATCGTGAGCGTGACGACGCCGCAGCGGCAGACGAACACGTCGCCGGCCTGGGTGCCGAACAGGCGCAGCAACGGGCCATGCGCGCCTTCGCCATGGAGCGCGCTCACAGCGTCGCTGCGCCGGCGGCGCGGTTCAGCGTCTCCAACGCGGACGAACAGCTTTCGTCGTGGCGTTCGAAGCCGGGCGTGACGCCGAGGATGGCGACGATTTCGAGCCTTTGACCAGCAGTCTTCATGTTGCAAGCCTTTCAAGGGTTCTACGAGGAGATGAAGGCATGGCCGGAGCCGATTCGGCGTCGCGGCCAGGTGCGGTCTGCTTGCGCAGAAGATCCAGCAGCGGGGTCGGGATCGGCTGCCGCAAAGGGCATGCCGGGTCGTCGCAGCGTAGCGTCGCAATGGCCCCGGCATGGATCGCGGCACGCGCCTGCGAACTCAATTCGAAGCGCAGGAAATGCACCCCGGACGGCCGCTCGAGATGGCGCGCGTTGGAGCCGGCGGCCAGATCCTCGTTCGCGAACGCGGGTACGCGCTGGCCATCGATATCGAGGCGGATGCGATGCGCGGCCCGGCTCAGCATCGGCAACATGCGGGCGCGCAGCGCGGCATCGGGCAGCTCGATGAACAGCGTCGCTTTCCAGTTCGATTCGTCCGGCAGCAGGTGTGCGTAGATTCCCAGTTCATCGCGCACGCCCTGCGCGTGGGCGATGCGTTCGGCGCGCAACACCTCCTGCACCTGATAGCGCAGCGTCAGGGCATCCTCGAACTGCAGCCGCATGCAACGCCCAAGCTCGAGCGTGCGCGCGCGCCGGTAGGCGATCATGTGGCGCCGATTCGCGTTGCGTGCCGGCTCGTAGGCTTGCAGCGACAGCAGGCCGGCCGCCAGCGCCTCGATGCGTTGAAGTTCCGAAGACATGGATTGATCGTAATGCGAATCACTCGCATTCGCAACGAATATTTTCTATCTTGCTTCGCGCAACGTCAGATGCCAGGCATGTCGCGGCGTGAAGCATCGTGCCGGCACCCCCTAAACTGCGGCAAGGCGCCGGCGACAAGGCGCTGCGCAACGCTCGATCTGAAGAAGGCGACGCATGAGTCCTGTCCTCACCAGGTTCACGACCTCGGATGGCCTGCTGCTTCACCGCTGCGATTGGCCGTGCGCCGGCGAGGCAAGGGGCACGGTGCTCGTCGTCCACGGTCTGGGCGAGCACATCGGCCGCTACGACCGCGCGGCGATGCGGCTCAACGCGGCCGGCTGGCATGTGACGGGCTACGACCAGCGCGGCCACGGCCAGTCCGAAGGTGCGCGCGGCGCACTCGGGCGCAAGGACGACCTGCTGCGCGATCTGGCCCGCGTGATCGACAGCGTGCGCGGCGAGCGCGGCGGGCCGCTCATCCTGCTCGGCCACAGCATGGGCGGGTTGATCGCGGCGCGCTTCGTCGCCGAGGGCCTGCAGTCCGCGCCCGCGGGGTGGCATCGCAAGGTCGATGGTCTGGTGCTGTCGTCCCCGGCGCTCGATGCCGGCATGAACGGCGCGCAGCGCGCCTTGCTCGCAGTTCTCGGGCCGCTTGCGCCGGGACTCGCCGTCTCGAACGGCCTGTCGCCGCAGTGGATCTCGCGCGATCCGGCGGTTGTCGCCGCCTATGTCGCCGACCCGCTGGTGCACGACCGCGTCACGCCGCGCCTGGTGCGCTTCATCGTCGAAGGCGGCGCGTTGACCCTGCCGCTCGCGCCGCGCTGGAGCGTGCCGACCCTGCTGCTGTGGGCCGGCGGCGACCGCTGCGTCGCGCCGGCCGGATCGCAGGCCTTCGCCGATAGCGCGCCGCCCGGCGTGGTGCGATCGCAATGCTTCGATGCGCTGTACCACGAGATCTTCAACGAGCCCGAGCAGGACGAGGTCTTCTTCGTCCTCCTCGGATGGCTCGCCGAGCGCGCCGGACAATAGCCGTGCCACGCCGCACGCCAGCCCTTCCGACCAGGACCGAACCATGAACGCACGCGATCCGAACCTTCCGCTGCAAGCGGGCGAAGCCGAAGACCTTTGCGCATTTGCGGCGCGTACCTGGGATGAGGAGATCGTCCCCGCGCTCACCGACTACATTGCGATTCCGGCGAAGAGCCCGATGTTCGATCCCGATTGGGAGCGCCACGGCCTGATCGAGCGCGTCGTGCGCGACGCCGCGGCGTGGGTCGAACGCAAGCAGGTCGCGGGGCTGAAGCTCGAGGTGATCCGCCTTCCCGGCCGCACGCCGGTGATCTTCTTCGAAGTCCCCGCCACCCGGTCCGGCTGCACGGATACGGTCTGCCTCTACGGCCACCTCGACAAGCAGCCCGAGTTCACCGGCTGGCGCAGCGACCTCGGACCCTGGTCACCGAAACTTGAGGACGGCCGGCTCTACGGCCGCGGCGGCGCCGACGACGGCTATGCGATCTACGCCGCGGTGACCGCGGTCCTCGCCCTCGACCGCCAGGGCATCGCACGCCCGCGCATCGTCGGCCTGATCGAGACCTGCGAAGAAAGCGGCAGCGTCGACCTGCCGGCCTATATCGACCTGCTGCGGCCGCGCCTTGGCAACGTGAGCCTCGTCGTCTGCCTCGACTCCGGTGCCGGCAACTACGACCAGCTCTGGCTCACGACCTCGCTGCGCGGCATGGTCAGCGGCGTGCTGAAGGTCGAGATCCTGACCGAGGGCATCCACTCGGGCGACGCCAGCGGCCTCGTGCCGTCGAGCTTTCGCATCCTGCGCCAGGTGCTCGACCGGCTCGAGGATTCGAAGACCGGGCGCCTGCTGCCGGAGAGTTTTCACTGCGACATCCCGGCCGCCCGCATCGAGCAGGCGCGCGCGACGGCGAAGATTCTCGGCGACGAGGTCTGGAAGCGCATGCCCTGGGCCTGCGGCGCCGATGGCACGCCGAGCCTGCCGACGACGACCGATCCGCTCGAGGCGCTGCTCGAGCGCACCTGGCGGCCGACGCTGTCGGTGACCGGCGCCGACGGCCTGCCCGAACTCGGCAGCGCCGGCAACGTGCTGCGGCCCTATACCGCGTTCAAGCTCAGCCTGCGCCTGCCGCCGCTCGTCGACGCGCATCAGGCGGCGACGCGGCTGAAGACGCTGCTCGAGGACAACGCGCCGTACAACGCGAAGGTCACCTTCGCCGCCGACGGCCGCGCCGGTGCCGAACCGGGCAAGGGATCCGCCACCGAGTCCTGGGGCGCGACCGGATGGAATACCCCCGAGCTCGCGCCCTGGCTCGAGGCGGCACTGAACCAGGCCTCGCAGGCGCACTACGGCGCGCCGCTCGGCTATATCGGCCAGGGCGGCACGATCCCGCTGATGAGCATGCTGCAGCAGGGCTTCCCGGCGGCGCAGATGATGGTCTGCGGCGTGCTCGGCCCGAAGAGCAACGCGCACGGGCCGAACGAATTCCTGCACGTCCCCTACGGCAAGAAGCTCACTGCGGCGGTGGCGCAGGTGATCGCCGCGCATCCGGGCTAGTCACGCCACAAGCCCATCCGCAGCACGTCCTGATACTCGCCGTCCACGCAGAGTTCGTTGCGCAGGATGCCCTCGACCTTGAATCCGAGCTCCTCGTTCAGCCGCACATTGCGAAGATTGGTGTGCGTCGTATTCAGGTAGATCTTGCGCAGGCCGAGCGCCGAGAGTCCGTGGTCGATCCACAGCCGTGACGCCTCCTTCGCGAACCCCCTTCCGCGCATGCTCGGCACGCCGATCAGCTTGCGCAGTTCGGCCCGGCGCTGCGACCGGTCGAAGTCGAGGAAGGCCATCGAGCCGATCGGCGTTCCGTCGTTCAGGGTCACGGTACCGATGACGGTATTTTCGCTGTCGACGAGGCGGTGCACGCTGTGCCGGGTCGGGCTCGTCGAGGACAGCAGGAAATAGCGGCCGTTCGCTTCCCGCACCCACTGCTCCAGCAACGGCAGGTCGATCTGCCGGTCGAATGCGCGGATGCCCACCTCGGCGCCCACGAGCGGCAACCCGTGGCCGCGTGCCTTGCGCGGCGCGACCGGCGCGCCGGCCGCCGGCGCGTCCGTCGGCGATCGGCCGGGTTTCATCGAGGCGTCGAGCAGATGATTTACATAGCGGATGAAATCGATCTGCTTGAAGCCGTAGCTGAACGCCTCGCGGCAGAAGTTGCGCGACAGCGCCTCCAGCATCGCGGTCGGAATCTGTCCCTGGGGTTCGCTCATGGTCGGATCGGGTGGAGGTCCATCGGTCGCGGAGCGCAAACCGCAAGCCGTCACAGAGTGTCGCACCATCGGCACGAAGTCTGCAGCCATCGCGGCCGCCGCATACGGGCACCATTCCACGCTTGCGGGCAGTGGCTCGGCGGACTCGCGGCCGCTACCGCTGGCGCGCGAGCCGCGGGTCGAAGAGGTCGCGCAGGCCGTCGCCGAGCAGGTTCAAACCGAGCACGGCGAAGACGATCGCCAGGCCCGGAAAGACCGCCAGGCGCGGGGCCTGAAAGAGCAGGGTCTGCGCCTCGCTAAGCATGCGGCCCCAGGACGGCTGCGGCGGCTGGGTGCCGAGGCCGAGGTAAGACAGGGCAGCCTCGGCGAGGATCGCGATCGCGAAGCGGATCGTGCCCTGCACGATCAGCACCGACGCGATATTGGGCAGCCCGTGCTCGATCGTGATCCGAAACCGCCCCTTGCCGGCGGCGCGCGCGGCGAGCACATATTCGCTCGCCCAGACGACATTCGCCGACGCGCGCGTGATGCGCGCGAAGGTCGGGATGTTGTAGATGCCGATCGCGATGATCGAGTTGACGATGCCGGGGCCGAAGACGGCCGTCATCATGATCGCCGACAGGATCGCCGGGAACGCGAAGCCGAAGTCGGCGACGCGCATGATGAGCTCCTCGACCCAGCCGCGGCGCGCCGACGCGAGCAGCCCGAACGCGGTGCCGACAACGAGCCCGATGCCGACGGCGATGACGCCGACCAGGATCGAGTTGCGCGCGCCGACGAGCAGCAGCGAAGCGACGTCGCGGCCGAGCGTATCGGTGCCGAGCCAGTGCGCGGCGGACGGAGTCTGCAGCTTCTTCGCGAGGTCGATCTCGTACGGCGACCAGGGCGTCCAGACGAGCGAGAGCAGCGCCGCGCCGGCCAGCAGCAGCGTCAACGCGCCACCGATCGCGAAGCTGCGGTGCGCGAGCGCGCGGCGCCAGAAGTCCGCGCCGGGCGTGGCGGCGGCCGCGGCGGCCGTCGTCATATGTCGGCCGCCTTGATGCGCGGGTCGATCGCCGCGTACAACACGTCGACCGCGAAGTTGACGAAGACGACCATCGCCGCGAGCAGCATCACGCAGTTGCGAACGACGATCAGGTCGCGGTTCGAGATCGACTGGAAGATCAGCCGCCCGAGACCCGGCAGGTAGAACACGTTCTCGACGACGATCGTTCCGGCGAGCAGCTCGGCGAACTGCAGGCCCATGATCGTCAGCACCGGGATCATCGCATTGCGCAGCACGTGACGCCACAGCGCGGCGCGCCTGGACAGGCCCTTGGCGCGCGCGGTGCGCACGAAGTCCTCGCGCAGCACTTCCAGCACCGCCGAGCGCGTGATGCGCGACAGGATCGCCGCCTGCACGACGGCGAGCGAAACGGCCGGCAGCAGCAGCGACTTCAGCGCGGGCCAGAAGCCTTCGTCCCAGCCCGGAAAGCCGCCCGCCGAGAACCAGCGCAGGTGGACCGAAAAGAGCAGGATCAGGAGGATCGCGAACCAGAAGTTCGGCACCGCGATGCCGAGCTGCGACAGCCCCATCAGCCCTACATCACCGAGCTTGTTGTGGCGCGCCGCGGCGTAGACGCCGGCGCTGATCGCAAGCACTGTGGTGAGTGACATCGCCATCACCGCGAGCGGCACGGTGACGGCGAGGCGCTCGCCGATCAGCTCCGCGACCGGCGTGCTGTAGGCATAGCTCAGACCCAGGTCGCCGTGCAGCATGCCGCCGACCCACGCCACATAGCGCTCGAGCGGCGGCCGATCGAGCCCGAGCTTGACGGCCAGCGCCTGCACCGCCTCGGGCGATGCGTCGGGCCCCATCATCATCTGCGCTGCGTCGCCGGGCAGCACCTCGAGGACGAGGAAGACGACGATCGACGCCGCAAGCAGCGTCGCGATCAGGGTTGCCAGGCGCTTGAGCAGGAAGATGCTCATGGCCTGATGTCGTGACGTGGGGGCGGCGTAGCTCGCATGAGGCGCGACGATAACCCCGCGCGGGCGCGACGCGTGCGGCTCCGCCTCACCGGCGGCCGCGCCACGCGTCCTTCAACTCGGCAAGGCGGTACGCCGCCTGCGCCGCGAGCAGCCCGAAGGGCCGCCAGGTGCGCGCGAGGCCGTAGCGCCGGAATGCATCGGGCAGCGCGCGGCGGCCGCTGATCGCGTCGGCGAGCGCCTCGCCGGCGACGGTGGTCGGCGCCACACCGTGCCCGCCGAAACCGGACGCATGCCAGACGCCGGCGAGCGCGCCGCCATCCATGCGGCCGATCTGCGGCATCTTGTGGCGCGCATAGCTCATCAGGCCGCTCCAGGCGAAGTCGATGCGCGCGTCTTGCAGGCTTGGGAAGACGCGCAGCATATCGGCGCGCAGGAAATGCGCGATCCGGCCGGGGCTGCGGTCGCGCACCGAGATGCGCCCGCCCCAGAGCAAGCGGGTGTCGTTCAGGCGCCGGTAGTAGTCGAATGCGAAGCGCGTGTCGTAGATCGCCGCGCGGCCCGGGATCAGCGCTTCGATCCGCGCGCCGAGCGGCTCGGTCGCCATCACGTAGGTCGCGATCGGCAGCATTGCGCGCTCGACTTGCGGCAACACATGACGCAGGTAGCCGCCGCCGGCGATCACGACGTGGCGCGCGCGCAGTGCGGCGCCGTCGGTGGCGACGCGAAAGCGGCCGTCGGCGAGCCGCTCGACGGCGCGCACCGCGCTGTGCTCGTGCAGCAGCACGCCCCGTGCCTGCGCCGCGCGCGCGATGCCGAGCGCATATTTCAGCGGATGAAAGTGGAATGCATCGGGCTCGAACAGCGCTCCCGAGTAGCGCTTCGTCACCACGTGCCGCGCCAGTTCGTCGCGCCCGATGTGGCGCCACTCGACGCCGAAATGCTCGCGCAGCAGGCGCTGTTCGCGGTCGAGGACGGCAGCGTCGTCGAACCAGTTGGCGAGCAGTGCGCCGCCGTCGACCGCCTCGCACTCGATCGCATACGCCGCGATGCGGTGGCGGATCAGATCGACCGCGGTTTGCGTCAGGCCGTAGCAGGTGCGCGCCTCTTCGGCGCCGAGCCGGGCGACGAGCTCGGCCCCGCCGAGGCTGTAGCCGCCAAGGACGAAGCCGCCGTTGCGCCCGGACGCACCGCAGGCGATGCGCCCCGCTTCGAGCAGCGCGACGCCCTGCACGCCGCGCTCGACGAGCCCGAGCGCGGTGGCGAGGCCGGCAAACCCGGCGCCGACGATGCAGACCTCGGCGTCGTGCGTGCCGGCCAGCGGCGCAAGCGGCGGGCCGCGATCGGCCGTCGCTTCGTAGTAGCTCGTCGCAGCGGAAGTGGCGGGCGCAGACACGGCGCCATTGTCGATCGCCCTTTGCGCGCATGGACGATCGGCGGCGCTATGCTTGTCCGCTCCCTTCCCAGGCCGGCTTGCATCATGAGTTCGAACGATATTCCCTTCGACAGCGCGCAACTGCTGATCGGCGGCGCGTGGCGCGGCGCCGCGGGCGGCGCGACGCTGATGCTCGAGAACCCGTCCGACGCCAGCGCCCTCGCGCCGATCGCACGCGGCGCGGCCGAAGACGTGAACGCCGCCGTCGCGGCGGCGCGTGCGGCGCTCGACGCCGGCGAGTGGGGGCGGATGGCCGCCGCCGAACGCGGCCGCCTGCTCGCGCGCATCGGGCTTGCCGTCGCGGCGCAGGCCGACGAACTCGCGCGGCTCGAGGCGCTCGACGTCGGCAAGCCCTTGAAGCAGGGCCGCGCCGACGCGCTCGCGCTCGCCCGCTACCTCGAGTTCTACGCCGGTGCCTGCGACAAGATCCACGGCGCGACGCTGCCCTACCTGAACGGCTACACCGTTCTGACGCTGCGCGAACCGCACGGCGTGACGGGCCACATCGTGCCGTGGAACTACCCGATGCAGATCGTCGGCCGCAGCGTCGGCGCGGCGCTCGCGATGGGCAACGCCTGCGTGCTCAAGCCGGCCGAGGAGGCGTGCCTGACGGTGCTCGCGTTCGCCCGCATCGCGCAGCAGGCCGGGCTGCCCGATGGCGCGCTCAATGTCGTCACCGGGCTCGGCGAGGAGGCAGGCGCGGCGCTCGCCGCGCATCCCGGCATCAATCACGTTTCGTTCACCGGCTCGGTCGCGACCGGCGCGCTGGTGCAGGCGGCGGCGGCGAGGAACGCGGTGCCGGTCACGCTCGAGCTCGGCGGCAAGTCGCCGCAGATCGTGTTCGCCGACGCCGACCTCGACACCGCGCTGCCCTTCCTCGTCAACGCCGGCATCCAGAACGCCGGGCAGACGTGCTCGGCGGCGTCGCGCATACTCGTCGAGCAGAGCGTCTACGCCGAGGTGCGGGATCGCATGGCCGAGCGCTACCGCGCTTTGCGGGTCGGCCCGGCGCTCGCCGATCTGGACGTCGGCCCCGTCATCTCGCGCCGCCAGCGCGACGTGATCGAGCACTACCTCGCGCTCGCACGCGACAGCGGGCTTGCCGTCGCGGCACAGGCGGCGCTCGTCGCCGACGCGCCGGCCGGCGGCCACTATGTGCGCCCGACGCTGCTCGCCGAAGTGCCCGACGCGCACGCCGTCGCGCAGCAGGAGATCTTCGGCCCGGTGCAGGCGCTGATACCGTTCGACGGCGAGGCCGAGGCCCTCGCGATCGCCAACGGCACGCCGTTCGGCCTCGTCGCCGGCGTCTGGACGCGCGACGGCGCGCGCCAGATGCGCATGGCGCGGGCGCTGAAGTGCGGCCAGGTCTTCGTCAACAACTACGGCGCCGGCGGCGGTGTCGAACTGCCGTTCGGCGGCGTCAAGCACTCGGGCCACGGCCGCGAGAAGGGCTTCGAGGCGCTGTACGGCTTCTCGACGCTGAAGACGGTCGCCATCCACCACGGTTGAAGCCGGCAGAGCGTGCCGGACAAGGAGAGCGAGATGAGACTGCGTGACAAGGTCGCGATCGTGACCGGCGGCGGATCGGGGTTCGGCGAAGGCATCGCGCGCAAGTTCGTCACCGAGGGCGCGCACGTGCTGATCGCCGATCGCGACGCCGAGGCCGGCGCGCGCGCCGCCAAGGCGCTCGGCGCGCACGTGTGCAGCATCGCCGTCGATATCTCGAACGCGGCCGACGTGCGAGCGATGGTCGACGCCGCCCACCAGCACTACGGCGGGCTCGACATCCTCGTCAACAACGCCGGTGTCGGCCACCTGCCGCAGCCGCTCGAGACGCTGGCCGAGGAAGAGTTCGACCGCATCGTCGCCGTCAACATGAAGGCGATCTACCTCGCCGCGCGCGAAGTCGTGCCGCGCTTCAAGGCGCAGAAGTCCGGCGTCATCCTCAACATGGCGTCGACCGCTGGCGTCAGCCCCCGGCCGCGCCTGGCCTGGTACAACGCGAGCAAGGGCTTCGTCATCACCGCGACGCGCGCGATGGCGGTGGAGCTTGCGCCGTTTCGCATCCGCGTCGTCGCCCTCAATCCGGTCGCCGGCGACACGCCGATGCTGAAGACCTTCATGGGCGAGGACACGCCGGAGATGCGCGCCAGGTTCCTCGCGACGATCCCGATCGGCCGCTTCTCGACGCCCGAGGACCTCGGCAACGCGGCGTGCTTCCTGTGTTCGGACGAGGCGAGCATGATCACCGGCGTTGCGATGGAAGTGGACGGCGGGCGCTGCATCTGATCGCGCCCGAACGCCTGCGCCGTCAGCTCGCCTCGGCTGGCGCCGCGCCCGGACTCGACAGCAGCGGCACGCCGCCGTCCGACCCGGCGCCGAGCAGGCCGACCTGGGTGTAGACGCCGAGCTTCTCGCGCGTGTCGGCGATGTCCATGTTGCGCATCGTCAGCTGGCCGATGCGGTCGGCGGGGGTGAACATGCCTTCACCCTTTTCCATCGTCAGCCGCTCGGGGTGGTAGGTCAGGTTCGGGCTCGTCGTGTCGAGCAGCGAATAGTCGTTGCCGCGCCGCAGTTCGATCGTCACCTCGCCTGTCACGGCGCGCGCGACCCAGCGCTGCGCCGTCTCGCGCAGCATCAGGCTTTGCGGGTCGAACCAGCGGCCTTGGTACAGCAGCCGCCCGAGGCGGCGGCCGTTCGCGCGGTATTGCTCGATCGTGTCCTCGTTGTGGATGCCCGTGACGAGCCGCTCGTAGGCGATGTGCAGCAGCGCCATGCCCGGGGCCTCGTAGATGCCGCGGCTCTTGGCCTCGATGATGCGGTTCTCGATCTGGTCGCACATCCCGAGGCCGTGGCGGCCGCCGATCGCGTTCGCCTCCAGGAAGAGCTCGAGCGCGCTCGCGAACGTGCGGCCGTTCAGCGCCACCGGCTGGCCTTCCTCGAAGCGAACACTGACGACCTCGGGCTTGACCGCCACGTCCTCGCGCCAGAAGGCGACGCCCATGATCGGCTGCACGATGTTGATGCCCTTGTCGAGGAACTCGAGGTCCTTCGCCTCGTGCGTCGCGCCGAGCAGGTTGGAGTCGGTCGAGTACGCCTTCTCGACGCTCATCTTGTAGTCGAAGCCGTTCGCTACGAGGTACTCGCTCATCTCCTTGCGGCCGCCGAGCTCGTCGATGAAGCGCTGGTCGAGCCAGGGCTTGTAGATGCGCAACTGCGGATTCGCGAGCAGCCCGTAGCGGTAGAAACGCTCGATGTCGTTGCCCTTGTAGGTGCTGCCGTCGCCCCAGATGTTGACGCCGTCTTCGCGCATCGCGACGACCAGCGAGGTGCCGGTCACCGCACGGCCGAGCGGCGTGGTGTTGAAGTAGGTCGTCCCGGCCGACGCGATGTGGAAGGCGCCGCACTGGATCGCCGCGATGCCCTCGGCGACGAGCTGCGCGCGGCAGTCGACGAGGCGCGCGATCTCTGCGCCGTAGGCCTTGGCCTTGCGCGGGATCTCGTCGTAGTCGCTCTCGTCGGGCTGGCCGAGGTGCGCGGTGTAGGCGCAGGGGATCGCGCCGTTGGCGCGCATCCAGTGCACCGCGGCGCTCGTGTCGAGCCCGCCCGAGAACGCGATGCCGACGCGCTCGCCGGCCGGGAGTTGCTGCAGGATGTTCGCGCCCATCGTCGTGCCCACGTGTCGAGGAAAGCTCGAATGCTACGGGATGGCTGCTTGCGGACGGGCACGGGCGGGGCGCCCGCTCCCGCCGGCAGAGCGGGGCGGCAGCGTCAGCCGCCGAGCCGGCCTTCGCTGTAGTCCTGCATCGCCTGGTGGATCTCCGCCTGGCTGTTCATCACGAACGGCCCGTACTGCGCGATCGGCTCGCCGAGCGGCTTACCCGCAATCAGCAGCGCGCGCGCCGGCTCGCCGCCCGCGGCGCGCAGCACGACGCCGTCGCTGCCCGGCGTGTTGGCAAGGATCGCCATGCGCTGGCGCGCGACCTCGGTCTCGCCGATCGCAAGCGCGCCGCGGTAGACGTAGACGAAGGCGTTGTGCGCGGCAGGCAGCGTCTGCGAAAACGCCGCGCCCGCGTCGAAGTGCAGATCGAGATAGACCGGATCGGTGTCGGCGCGCTCGCCGGGCGGCATCGCGCCGTCGACGCCGTGCGAGCGGCCGGCGATCAGGCGCGCCGTCACGCCATCGGCCGTGATCTCCGGGATCGCCGCGCTCTGGATGTCGCGGTACCACGGCGCGCGCATCTTGTCCTTCGCCGGCAGGTTGAGCCAGAGCTGGAAGCCTTCCATGCGGCCCGCCTCCTGCTCGGGCAACTCGCTGTGGATCACGCCGCGCCCGGCCGTCATCCACTGCACGCCGCCGTTCGAGAGCAGGCCTTCGTGGCCGGCGCTGTCGCGATGGCGCATGCGCCCGGCGATCATGTAGGTCACGGTCTCGAAGCCGCGGTGCGGATGGTCGGGGAAGCCGGCGATGTAGTCGTCGGGGTCGTCGCTGCCGAAGGCGTCGAGCATCAGGAACGGATCGAGCCGGCGCTGCAGCGGCTGCGTCAGCACGCGCGTGAGCTTGACGCCGGCGCCGTCGCTCGTCGGCGTGCCGGCGACGATGCGTTCGACGCTGCGCGGATGGGTCACGACCTCGGTCGTGGCGGCGGCGGGGGCGAGGGTGGTATTCATGGCCGAAGCTTCCTTTCGGGTTGCGCGATCGGTGCTACATGGGGGCGATCTTCGCGTTTCACAGCCCCGGCGGTGTGGCCGGCGGCGGCCGACCCTGCGCGCGACAGCGACAATGCCAACCCATGCGCGAACGCATCGCCCTGTGGCTGAACCTGATCCGCTGGGACCGCCCCGCCGGCTGGCTGCTGCTGCTGTGGCCGACGCTCTCCGCGCTCTGGATCGCCGCCGGCGGCTTCCCGGGCTGGCACCTGGTCGCGGTCTTCGCCTTCGGCACGATCCTGATGCGCAGCGCCGGCTGCTGCGTCAACGACGTCGCCGACCGCGAATTCGACCGCCACGTCAAGCGCACCGCGCAGCGCCCGGTGACGAGCGGCAAGGTGAGCCCGCGCGAGGCGCTCACGGTCGGCGCCGTGCTCGCGCTGGCCGCCTTCGCGCTCGTGCTGACGACGAACGTGGCGACCGTCTCGTGGTCGTTCGTCGCGCTTGCGGTGACGCTCGTCTATCCGTACAGCAAGCGCGTATTTTCGATGCCGCAGGCGGTGCTCGGCATCGCGTTCAGCTTCGGCATTCCGATGGCCTTTGCCGCGGCGCAGGGCAGCGTGCCGGCGCTCGCCTGGTGGCTGCTGATTGGCAATGCGTTCTGGGTCCTCGCCTACGACACCGAATATGCGATGGTCGACCGCGACGACGATATCCGCCTGGGCATCCGCACCTCGGCGCTGACGCTCGGGCGCCTCGACGTCGCGGCGGTGATGGCGTTCTACGCCGTCTACCTCGGCAGCTGGGGGCTGCTCGGCGCGCGCATCGGCCTCGGCTGGGGCTATGCCGCGGGCCTTGCGGTCGCCGCGGCGCAGGCGGCGTGGCATTTCACGCTGATCCGCGACCGTACGCGCGAGGGCTGCTTTCGCGCCTTCAAGCAGAACCACTGGCTGGGCTTCGCGGTCTTCGCGGGCATCGCGCTCGATGCCGTGCTGCGCGGCGCCTGACGCTTCAGGCGCCGAATTCGTCGCCGAGTTCGCGCGCCCGCTCCTGCGCAGCCCGCACCGCGTTGACGATCGCGGCCTGGACGCCGTCGCGCTCGAGCGACTCGAGCGCGGCGAAGGTCGTCCCGCCCTTGGAGGTGACGCGCGCGCGCAGCAGTTCGAGCGGATCGTCGCTGCGCAGCGCGAGTTCGGTCGCGCCGGCAAAGGTCGCGAGCGCGAGTTGCCGGCCGACGCCCGGCGCGAGGCCCATCGCCTGCGCGGCGGCCGTCATCGCCTCGGCGAAGTAGAAGACGTAGGCCGGGCCCGAGCCGGAAAGCGCCGTCACGGCGTCGAGGTCCGCCTCGCGCTCGACCCACAGCGTGCGCCCGGTCGGCGCAAGCAGTTGCTCGACGCGCTCGCGGTCGACGCCGGTGACCGCGGCGCGCGCATAAAGCCCCGCGATCCCCATGCCGATCAGCGCCGGCGTATTCGGCATCGCGCGCACCACGCGCTCGGTGCGCACCGCGCGCGCGATCGCATCGCTGCGAATGCCGGCCATCACGCTCAGGTGCAGGGCCTGGCCGACATGCGCGGCGCATGGCGCGGCGGCCTCGGCGAAGGCCTGCGGCTTGATGGCCCAGACGACGAGGTCCGATCCGGCGAGCGAGGCATCGGCCGAGGCGAGCGGCGCGATAGCGAAGGCCGCATGCAACTTGTCGCGCTGCGCGGCGAGCGGTTCGACGACGCGGATCGCGCCGGGCGCGACGCCGCTTGCGACGAGCCCGCCGATGATCGCGCTTGCCATATTGCCGCCGCCGATGAATGCGATTCTTTCCATGCGGCCAGTGTAAGCACGGCGGCGCTGCCGTGAACGCCGAGGCCGTGAACGCGCGGCGTGCCGAGGCGGGAAAGTCGCTAACGCCGTGTCCTGCGGCCGGCGCTACGCTTGGGCCCGCGACGATGCAGCAGGACCCGACGAACGTGAAGACCGATCCGAACGCCATCGACAAGATCGACCGCAAGATCCTGCGCGTGCTGCAGGCCGACGGGCGGATCTCGAACCTCAGGCTGGCCGAGGCAGTGCACCTGTCTCCGACCGCGGTGCTCGAGCGCGTCAGGCGCCTCACGCGCGAGGGCTACATCCTCGGCTACACCGCGCGGCTCGATCCGGACAAGCTCGGCGCGGGGATGATGGTCTTCATCGAGGTCGTGCTCGACCGCACGACGCCCGACGTGATGAATGCCTTCAAGGCCGCGGTGCAGGTGCGGCCCGAGATCCTCGAGTGCCATCTTGTCGCCGGCGACTTCGACTACCTGATCAAGACCCGCGTCGCCGACATGGCGGCGTACCGCGAACTGGTCGGTTCGGTGATGTGGTCGCTGCCGGGCGTGCGCGAGACGCACACCTACGCGGTGATGGAGGAGGTCAAGAACTCGACCTCCCTTGCCCTGTAGCGGGGCGCGGCGACGACCGGCTCGGCCTTCTGCTGGCGCAGCTTTTCGTCGCGCATCATCATGTGGCGGGTGTAGGGCTTGTCGCGGCCGGAGAGTTTGAGCGCGACGCGCGTCACGACATCGTGCGTCGGCAGCGTCGGCATGACCGACGAATTCAGCAGCAGTGCCGCGAACACGGCCGCCACCAGCCAGCGCTGCGGGTGCGCATGCGGCGGATGGCCAAGCGCGAGGGCAAAGCTGCTCGCCGTTGCGCCGAGCAGGTAGCCGAGCAACGCTTCGCTCGGCGAATGGGCGCCCACCTTGATCCTGGCCAACGCGACGAGCATCGCCAGCGCGAGCGCCAGCGTCACCGCACCCAACCGGACCCAGCGCCCCGAACCCGCGGCGATGCTGCCGGCGAGCAGCGGCATGACGGCCGCCGCATGCATCGCATGGCCCGAGAAGCCTGTGAAATCGAGCCTCGCGCTGCCGATGCCCCAGCCGATGAAGGCGATCTTGCTCGCCGCCGTGACGCCGACCGCAAGCAGCACCATCGCCAGCCACAGCGCCGCGCGCCGGCCCTCGCCGGCCCAGACGAGCCAGGCGACGAGCGCAAGGGCGATCGGCAGCATCAACTGCATCTCGCCCAGGCGGCTCAAGAAGGACCAGACGTCGGCGGGCAGCCCGCGAATCGTTTCGAAAAGCATGCCGCGCGATGGTAACCAGTGCACGCGCCGGGCAAGCCGCACCACGCCGGTCGGAAGTCACGGCCCCGGTCATGCCCGGCCCGCGGCGGCGCCGAATGCGTCCCGCCGGCCGCGGGCAGCGTGACACATTGCACGGGCCGGCCCGGCGCGACGCCGGCCGTGGCGATGCGAGCGCACACTAGTGTAGTGTTCGACTCTTGAGTGAACTTAATTGCATCCTCTGCCTCCAATGC
>OEIU01000617.1_pt1 | contig 31197 bp, 35 predicted proteins | sample 1539221 | NCBI WGS metagenome assembly OEIU01 (sample SAMN03792071, study PRJEB22550) | activated sludge metagenome | feature: wastewater treatment plant; material: activated sludge; isolation source: Wastewater treatment plant of a petroleum refinery complex | place: Argentina: Zarate | collected...
GGATGCCGTTCCAGTTCGGGCTCACCTCGCAGTTGCTCGGCGGGGTGGGGCGGGATGCTGGGTATGTGGCGGAGCGGATTGCGGAGCGGCAGCGAGTGAATGCTCGCGTCGGGGAATCGGCGAGCGGGCTGCTGAAGAAATAGACGACCTCAGTGGGCTACGCGGCCGGGAATGCTTCCGCGAGCGTGCGGAAGATCCGCTGCGAACTCGAGGCGTCAATCGGGCCAGGCTTACGAATCAGGTGAACCGCTCTTCTGGGCCCAACACATCAATGCCGGAGATCGAAAACTCGCCTCCGAGGAGCGGCCAATCGGCCTCCACAAAACACAACATCCCGGCGACTCGCACATCGACAAGGTTTGCGTTCACCAGTGCTGTTGTGACCCGCGCCATTTGCTTGTGCACTCCCCCTGCGAGCTTCGTGCAATCGCGCGAGCCGACCATGAGTTTCTCGGTTCGTTCACGAAGGAAGCCACCTTCAACGCGAAGGCTCGGCCTGCCCTTGTACTTTTTCGCGTCGATGACAAAGACGCCGAATGGGGACACAACTATATGGTCGATGTTGGCTTTCGTGCCGCGGATAAGACGATCATGCAGCACATGAATGTTGTCACTCTTGAGTTCGTCGAGCCGACGACCTAGTTTCTCCTCGCCCACTGCGCCAACAGCCCACGCCTTCGTAGATTGCGGGTCCTCGCTTAGGGCAAGCATCAACCCGCCGATTTTCGGATGCGCTTCGCGGATGCGGGCCTCGCGTTTTGCGCTGCGCCTCTCGAACTCACGCTTCGCGGACGCGCCAGCGACTCCAGCGAAGATTTCAGGTTCGGGCACTGATTCTGGTTTCGGCTCCGGTTCGGCAGTACCTGGTTCTGCCCACGCAGCACCCGGCGTGGCACTGTGCGGAGTGTCTGCGGAATCCAAGGCAGGCTCAGAGCTGCACGCACTGCAAGTCACAGTCTTGCTGTCGCGGTCGTAGACAGCCGTCGTTCCTGCGGGCAGTGCAACTTCACAACTACTGCACTTGCCTGCGTACCGTAGCTGCATTGGCGCTGGTGCTTGCACTAGTACTTCCGCCGTCCGAACGTGACCTTGAGGCCCGCCGGCAACACAGCGATAACAAAGACACCGATTCCAAACCACAATCCAATAGGCATCATTGCCTCGAGCGGGGCCATTCCCAGTGGGAGTGTTGAGGCGGCGTCGGGTGAGTTGAAGGCGGCTTCTCGCAACATCGTTCCAACCACCGCAACTACGGCGGGAAAAGCGACTCCCATGAGCGCCACTCCGTAGCGCTTTCTCACGAGACCAACCCACAGAAGTCCGATGCCGATTGCGCAGACCATCGGCAGAAGAAACATCAAGACGGTTCCGGCCATCGCACCAAAGATCGAACTCAAGTCAAGCACTCTAGATCCCGCTCCCCCGCAGCAACTTCTTCCCTAAATTCGACAATATTTCATGCGGTCGGGCTCAAGTAGCCCCGCTTAGGGGGCCAGCTTTCGCAGAGACCATTGCATGTTGGGCAGGGGCAATGTTTGGCGATGTGCAAGAGTGAAGCGTGCTCAAACAGATCAACGTCGTAGGCGCAGTAATCATTAAGGATGGCTTGATTCTCTGTGCGCAACGTGGACCGCAGTCGAGCCTCCCCGGACTTTGGGAGTTTCCTGGCGGAAAGATCGATGCCGCTGAAACGCCTCGCGAAGCACTAGTTCGCGAGATTCGCGAAGAACTTCATGCAGACATTGAGGTCGGCGACGAGGTCACTTCAACAACACATCAATACGCCTTCGGGGAAATCACCCTCACCACGTTCTATTGCGAACTCCACTCCGGCGGCCTCACCCTTACCGAGCATGAAGCCGTGAAATGGCTTTCCCCCTCAGATTTGGAAAACCTGGAATGGGCGCCAGCAGATGTGCCTGCTGTGCGATCCATCATGAGTCGATTTGCGGCACAGTGACTACCTCGCCATTTGACAACTACGGTCCTCTAGGACGTGACGTCGGATTCGGATATCTTGATCAGGGTCTCAACTCACCTAAGCTCTTAAACCCGAAGCTGGTTCTCAACAGCGCCGAAAGCACTGTCCTGCAGACCCTTCGATCTGAACTCAAGCGCGCGTCATCCTTCACTTTTTCGGTGGCCTTTGTCTCTGCCGGTGGAATCGCGCTCCTTAAACAAGCTCTGATCGACTTCGTCGGAGTTGGCCAAATCATCACCTCTGACTACCTGGGCTTCAACTCGCCAGATGCTTTCGCGGAACTGTTGGCATTGCGTGACCTCGGTATTGAAGTTCGCAGGCACACGGAAGGCGCATTCCACCCCAAGGGATACATATTCAACCGGCCGGACGGCATCACAGCGATCTTGGGCAGCTCAAATCTTACGAAGCCAGCCCTTGTTACCAATCACGAGTGGAATATCCGGGTGAGCGCAGCCCGTGAAAGTGATCTCTCAGATCAATTCACAAATCTGCTCGACAGTGGAATTCAATACTCAACCCCTCTGACGCAAGAGTGGGTTGACCAGTATGCGCTGAATTGGGTGCCAAAGAGCGATGCAGCACCTCTCCTTCTAAGCGACAACGCAAACACAATCAAACTGACCGCGAATGAGATCACCCCAAATGCGATGCAGGTGGAAGCCTTACAGGCATTACTTTCGTTGAGAACCTCGGGCGCCGCGCGAGGGCTCGTGATCTCAGCAACGGGCACCGGCAAGACGATTCTTGCGGCACTCGATGTTAAAGCGGCCAATCCTCAACGGGTGCTGTTTGTCGCTCATCGAGAACAAATTCTTGACCGGTCGATCGAAGAGTTCTCCCTCGTTCTCCACAACGGTCGAAGTGAGTACGGAAAAGTTGTCGGATCGAGTCGTGATCTCGACAGGAAGTTTGTCTTCTCGACAATCCAAACACTTTCAAAAGAAGAACTGCTGAGTCAGATTGACCCGACCGCTTTCGATTACGTGCTGATTGATGAAGTTCACCGGGCAGCTGCCCCTTCGTATCAACGATTGATTGATCACTTAAAACCCGACTTCCTACTTGGGCTCTCTGCCACCCCCGAGAGGACTGATGGAAAGAGCATTTTTGAGCTCTTTAACTTCAATGTCCCCTACGAGATCAGGCTCGATGCGGCACTAAAACAGGACATGCTGGCGCCATTCCATTACTACGGAGTGGCCGACTTCACCTTCAATGACGGCACCACAACGACAGACGTGACGCCACTCTTTCAACTGGTGGAGAAAGAACGAATCGATCACCTTCTGAAGGCGATCGGACGATACGGTCAAGCTGGGGTCGGCCCACGTGGGCTCATTTTCTGCAGTCGCAAAGACGAGGCCAAGGAGCTCTCGCGAAGCCTCAACGAGCGAAGCTTTCGAGGCCGCCTTCTTCGAACGATTGCGCTCACCGGCGAAGACGATGCGGCCGAACGCGGGCGGCAGGTCAGAAGACTTGAGAATGGCGAACTCGACTACATCCTGACGGTCGACATTTTCAATGAGGGCGTTGATATCCCAACTGTCAACCAAATCATTATGCTGCGGCAGACCCAATCCAGCATCGTCTTTGTTCAGCAACTAGGTCGTGGGCTGAGAAAAGCCCCCGGCAAGGAATATGTCGTCGTCATCGACTTCATTGGCAATTACGCGAACAACTACCTCATCCCGATCGCGCTATTCGGCGATGACTCGCTCAACAAGGAATCAATCCGCCGCGCTTTGGTGGACGCAGAAGAGCGTGGTGCAATCGCAGGGTTATCGAGCATCCAGTTTGATCGGATAGCGCAGGAGCGCGTTCTTAAGTCGCTCGCAACTTCAAGACTCGATAGCTTCCAAAATCTCAAGGCGTCAATCGAAACTGTAAGCAACCGAGTCGGACGAACGCCGCGCCTTGAAGACTTCCTCCACTTTGAGTCGGTGGACCCCGTTGTGCTTGCGACTAGGCTCCGCAATTACCCTGCCCTTCTCAGGAAACTCTTCAAGACCGAACACGAGCTGGGCGCCGAAGAACTTGACCTTCTCACGGTGATATCTAGTGAAGTTCTCAATGCGAGACGGCTCCACGAAGCTGTCTTACTCGGCGCCCTGCTTCGAGGCTCACCAATGTCGACGCCTGAAATAGAGTCACTGTTTGTCAAGACCGGGCTCCCGGTAGACAGTCATCGCGTTGAGAGCGTCATTCGAACTCTGACCCTGGAATTTAGTACGCAGCCCGAGAAAGCGTCGTACAAGGATGCCGCGCTCGCCGAACGAGCCCCCGACGGGAGCGTGCAAGCCTCACGTGGGCTTGCGAATTCTTATCAGTCTTCTCCTGCATTTCGAGCCGAAGTCGACGATCTTCTCCGCACGGCTGAACGACTCATCCTCGATCGATATGACAATAGGGAGCCGTTCACTCCAGCTCGTCAATATTCGCGAAAGGATGCCAGTCGTCTGCTGTCATGGTCAACCAACATGTCGTCGACGATCTATGGCTATCGCGTCGACAAAGTAACCAAAACTTGTCCAATCTTCGTCACGCTCCACAAGTCTGATGAAGTGTCATCAAGCACGGCATACGAGGACGAGATCATCGACTCATCGACGATGCTTTGGTATACGCGAAGTAGACGAACGTTGGCCAGCGCCGAAGTTCAAGCCATCGTCAGCAATGGTGTCGACCTTCACGTGTTTGCCAAAAAGGATGATGCGGACGGAAAGGACTTCTACTACTTAGGACGCGCGCACGCAGAACAGGCAGTGCAAACCACGATGGGCAGCGGGGAGTCGGTGGTCACCATGCACCTTCACTTCGATCAACCGATTGACCCCGGCGTCTACAACTACTTCCACCCTATGGTGACCGACTGATCTCGTTTCCCCTTCGAGAAACTCAAGGAACAGGAACACGAAATCTCGCATTTCCACAGTCGGCCAACTTCTACCTCACAGCGACACCGATGTGCACGCTATCCCCAATTCAGACGATCACAAGCACTTCGACGTTCGGATCTCCGTAGCATCGCCCCATGATTATCGAAGCGGGCTACGACCTGTTGGAACTCTTCGCCCCCAAACTCTTCGCCAAACATGGTTCCACGAGGCGAACGAACACGTGGGTGATTGCCATGGACGAGAATCTGCGCCACCTCCACCTGACGAAAGTGGGCGGTGACGCGTCGAGCCCAATCGAGGAGCGCATCCCGCAAATTGTGAAAGCGCTGAACAAGCGCAAACTCCGAGCTGTCGTCTACTACGCGCTGGCCCACCTCGACACCGATCTCCACGACGACTACGAGGCCGAATTCGACCACCTCAATGAGACCCTGCAATTAGCCCCCGAACTGATCGACTACGAATGCCTCGGCACCTACCTCACCAACGGAAAAGGCTTCTTCAGCAGCGGGCCACGATATAGCTTTCGCGACTACATCGGATATGAGCATTTGCCACGCAACGCGATAATTCTCGGACCACACGAATGCCCGTGCGCATGCCTCGCCTGCACGCAACACGACGAAATGCTCCAACGAAACCGCGAGAAGCACCGCGCCGCGGATGCCGAGAAACCGTGAGTTCCCGGGCGCTGGTGCACCACCAGAATGCACGGTGGTACCATCTGTTCATGCCTACATCCCGTCGCCGCTACCAGGTCACCGAGACCGAGGACGTTGCGCGCGCCCTCGACGAAGCAGCGAAGCACTGGCCGAACGAACCACGCTCCCGCCTCATCGTCCGCACCATCACTGCCGGGGGTGAAGCCTTGGTGAAGGACGCCGCGCTCGACATCCGATTGGCGACACTCAAACGCCTGCAAGGAAGCTACCCGGATGCCTACGGCCCGGGCTACCTCGAAACGCTGCGCGCTGACTGGCCGGCATGATCGTCCTTGACGCGAGTGTCGTCATCGCGTTCCTCAGCCCGAGTGACCCGCACCACGCGCGTGCCGCCCAACTCCTCGAAGAGCACTCCGCCGCAGGCTTCCGGATGCACCAACTCACGCTCGCCGAAGTGCTCGTCGGTGCAGTCCGAACCGGCCGAGGCGCCCAGTTGTTCGACGACCTCACGTCACTCGGCGTCGTCGCGCATGAACCCGGCGCCAACGAACCGCTGATCCTCGCCGAACTGCGCGCCACCACCGCACTCAGGATGCCCGACTGCTGCGTACTAGTCGTCGCGCAACAGGAGGCATCGCCCCTCGCCACCTTTGACGATCAGCTTGCACGCGTGGCCAAAGGTCTTGGAGTGCAGACACTGCGATAGCTCAGCTCGGGCCTAGCAGTCGTGAAACAACGGAAACTCCCTTCGAGACGGGCCCGACCGTCGAGACGACGATCGGCGCTGGCGGCACGAGAAGGCCAGAAATGGCCTTCGCCCTTGTGTGCCGCGCGCCCCTCAGGGAGCGGATCGGGGTCATTCAAGCAACTCCCGCGCCTCCTCTACGCTGAGCCTCGCGATCTCGTCTCGCGAAAGGCCACGCTCACGCACCAGGCGCGCGACGAGCGCCAGCGGCAGCGCGGCATCCGGGACCTGAGACGCACCGCGATTGGGAGGCTCGCCCTTGAGCACGCACGCCCAGAACTCCTGCGCCGAAACGCCCAATTGATCGCGAAGGATATGCGACCACATCGAAGGGGCGTAGGTTTCGCGACCGATCGGATGCGAAATGCGGGTACGCAGCACATCCCCCTGCGGCGTCGCGAAAATGAAAGTGGTGTGGTGAGAGACCGTGCGGCCACGCGCATCTGTTAACCGGGACCACCCTTCCACGATGCAAAATCGCTCATGGTCATCGCGGGCTGGTTTCAAGACGATCGCCTTCGGCGATCCCTCAACCAGCGGAGTTCCCGTCACTCCGAGCCGCTCGTCAACCATTCCCGCAAAGCCTCGTCCGTGGAGAGATTCACGAGCTGCACGAGCGCCCAGCTGCCCGCGTGGTTAGGGGCGGACACAAAATGCTTCGGCCATTCGGATGCATAGTCACGAAGGTTCTCAATCAGGTCATCGAGCGCGTCATCGAGCGTCTGCCCCTCCGCCGCGAACGGGGAATCCGGGATCAGAATGACCCAGGCATCCGCCTCCGCGATCACGCGGGCCGTCGACGGCACCGCGTGAACGAGAAGGTCACGCAAGCGATCCCGATCGGTGACCACCGTCACCCTGTCGCCGCGCTCGATACTCACCACGGCGCCATCTTCCGCCGAATCGAGGATGCGCTTGAGCGACTTACGCGCTTCGGTGAAGGAATCGTAGTGAATGGGTGCGGTGGAGGACATGATGACAGCTTAACCCGCTAAGTACATGATGTACATCATGTACTTATTCAATTGATAGGCCACCCCGCAGGAACGCGCCGATGGGCTTCCTGAATCAGGAACGCGCCCACATCTATGAGCTCCGCATATTTGCGTTATTTTCGTTTTGGCGAGAGAATTGGTAAAGGGAAAGGTAACCGACCATGACCGCATCCACACAGTCCCGAAGCGCCATCAACCCGATAAGTCCCGTAGACCGCGACGCGATCTCCAAGCTCTCCCGGATGATCGAGAGCTTCCCCGCCAGCCTAGCCAGCCCCATGCTCATCGGCCGAGACGGTGAGCGCGTAGCGCTGCCCGAAGAAATCTATCGCGTACTCACAATCGTCGTTGACGAAATGAAATCGGGGCATGCGATCACCATCACACCGCTTTCCCAAAGAATCAGCACACAGGAAGCTGCAGACCTCCTGGGACTCAGCAGGCCAACCCTAGTTAAACTGCTTGAGACCGGAGAGATAGCTTACGAACAACCTGGACGGCATCGACGAGTGCTCCTCACAGACATCATGAAATATCGTGAAGAAAAGCATCATGCAGCGATGGACACGCTCGACACGCTGACGGCGGAAGCCAGCGGGGCGGGCCTTTACGACACCACTTCTGACGAATACACGAAAGCGCTCAAGCAGGCACGGGCCAAGAAAGCTCGAGCGAAAGCCAAGTAGTTGGCCATATATTCTGTGGTGCTCGACGCATGCGTGCTGGTGCCGATAAGCCTTGCAGACACGTTGTTGCGCGTCGCAGAGAAACAACTCTTTCGGCCCGTGTGGTCGCCCCGGATTCTTGATGAAACGCGCGCTGCCATTACCCGAGTCCATCCGGGAGTCGACCCCTCACTCATCGACCGGCGAATCTGGCACATGAACGAAACCTTTCCCGGAGCATCAGTCAGTAATCTCGAACACATCGAAGACGGCTTGGCGCTTCCGGACCCGAACGACAACCACGTGCTTGCGGCCGCACTCCGCGGACACTGCCAAGCAATTGTGACCGCCAACCTGCGGGACTTCCCCGACGAATACCTGGCCGAAATGGGAATCGAAGCGACCTCCCCCGACGATTTCCTACTCGATCAGCTCGACCTCGCGACACGACCGGTGCTCAACAGCCTCTGGGAGCAAGCCCAAGCAACGGTCGACCCCCAAATGTCGATCGAAGAAGTACTGGTCAGCATCGGTCGTGCGGGAGCACCAAATTTTGCGGATGAAGTGCTCAAACGCATCCACTGAACCAAAAGAAAAACTCGCCGTTGGTCTTCCCATCGAGGGTCTCAGGGAACGACTACCACCTTCCCCATCGCGCGCCCAGCCTCGAGGTGCCGAATGGCATCCGCAACACCACTGAGCGGGAACGTGCGCTCGACGGGCACGGTGATCGCGCCGGACGCGAGCAGGTCGCGCATGATGGCCAGGTCATCCGGGGTTTCGACCGCCACGAGCGTGACGGTCTTGGAACGCACGAAAGGCCCAAGTACGGCGGCACGCAGGCTGCGGCCCAGCAAGCCGAGGAACGCGTTTCCGCCCTCCGCCCCCACAATCACCAGTCGGCCCTTGGGCACGAGCCGCTTCCACAGCACGTCCAGCGAGCGGCCGCCCGCGGTGTCGATGATCGCCTCGTAGGCTCCCGTGAGCCGGGCCTTCGTGTAGTCAATCACATCCTCCGCACCCATCGAGAGCACGAAATCGACCTTCCCGGTGCTGCACACACCCGTCACCGTCGCACCGAAATGCTTCGCCAACTGCACGGTCATACTACCCACGCCACCGGCGGCACCGATCACAAGGATGCGCTGGCCGGCGAGCGCCTCCAGCTCCCCGCCAACGCCAGCACGCAGCGCCTTCAACGCGGTGTCGCCCACCATCCGCACCGCCGCCGCCTGCTCGAACGGCACATTCGCTGGCTTCGGCAACAAACGCTTCTCCGTCGTCACCGCGAACTCGGCGAACGCCGCATCCGCCGAACCGAAAACTTCATCGCCCGGCGCGAACTGCGTCACCTCGGAGCCGACCTCCTCCACGACGCCCGCCACATCCGACCCGCGGATGCGCTGCTTCGGCGCGCGAAACCCCAGCCCGAACAGCCGCATGATCGTGGGCTTACCCGCCATCAAGTGCCAGTCCGCCATGTTCACGCCGGCCGCCTTCACCCGCACGAGCACCTCGTTCGGCTTCGGCACGGGCCGGTCGATCTCGGTGAGCTCGAGCACATCTGCCGAACCATACTTATCCTGAACTACTGCTTTCACCTGCTTGCCTCCTCGGCATCTGGATATTGGAACACCTCGTCCAGGGGAACCCCGAACACCTGCGCAATCTGGAACGCCACCTCCAGGGTCGGCGAATACTTGCCCTGCTCGATCGCGATGATCGTCTGCCGGGTCAACCCGACACGCTCCGCCAACTCCGCCTGCGTCAACTCGCCGTGAGCAAACCGTAAGGTGCGGATGTTGTTGGTCACCATCGTCGGCTTCACCACCGCGGAAACCCTCCACGGTAGGCGACAACCTTCGCGACAGTCGCGAGAACGGCCGAGAGCATGAAGCCGAGGTAGATCACATTCGCGATCCAGAACAGGTCCCACTCGAGCATCGCCATGATCATCGCGGCGACCGCCCCCGCACTGACAAACCCGCTGCCGACGAAGTCGCCGAACCGGGAAATCTCCTTGTCGCGGGCATCCTTCTTGCCGGCCTCCCTCGGCCAGATCGCGGCCACCAGGATGTGCAAGATGATGGATGCCACGATCGCACCGATGATCGTCCACACCATGGGCCACGCGTACGCAACCTCCTGGATCGGGCCATCCGCGAGCGAGAAAATCGTGCTGAGGTAAATCCCATACGTGGCCACCGCCACGACGCCCATGATCCAGACGCTCTTTTCTTCCGAAGTCATTCAGTCCTCCATGTATGATTTGTTTGACATTGATCACTGTAAAGAATTATTTACACCATGTCAAGCTTTGCTGACTTGTCGGTGCAGCGGGGCAGGATGGTCGCACCACACATTGCACGGAGGATTGCGTGCACGATTTGCGGCAAACTGACTTTCATTAAATGTTTGATATACTTACTTTCATGAAACCCGCGGTCCCACTGTTGGTGCCCCTCCTTCGTTCGAACACACAAGGAGAACTTCTTGCCGCCCTGTATCTCTTTCCGGATGTCGAGCGCACGGCGAGTGAGTTGGCACGCAAAGCCGGGGTGAGCCTCCCGACTGTACTCCGCGAACTCGACCGCCTCACCTCGTCAGGATTCTTGACGGTGAGGACCTCCGGCCGCAATCGGTACGTTCGCGTCAATCGCGAACATCCGCTGTTCCCCGCTGTCGCCACCATCGTCCAGTACGGGTACGGGCCGCTGGCTCTCCTCCCCGGAATTCTCCGACGAGTGTCAGGAGTCGAGAAGGCATTCGTTTACGGGTCCTGGGCCGCCCGATTCGACGGCGAAAGTGGCCCCGATCCGCACGACATTGACGTCCTCGTCGTGGGAGACATCGACCGAACGGGGTTGTTCGAGGCAGCACAGCGAGCAACGAAGGAGATCGGGCGAGAAACAAACATCCGCTCCGTGACTCGACGCCAGTGGGATGACGCCAAGGACTTGTTTATTCGAAACGTCAAAAATCGGCCGCTCGTTCCGATATCCCTTGACGAGGAGCACGGCGCATGATTTTGCGATGGGAACAAGGGCGCGACACCATCGAGCGACTGCTTGCCGAGCGCCGACTGGAAAGAATCCCCGCGAACCGGGAACTCGCCGACCTCTATTTGAATCAGGCTCGCGCCCACATCCGTACCTCGCGGTCGGCTCAAGGCACGGACGCTGTCGGAGAATTTCAGCTCGCGTATGACGCCTCGCGCAAAGCACTCGCAGCATTGCTGGTCACGCAGGGCCTTCGGCCGACCCACAATGGTGGGCACATCAGCGTGTATGAAGCAGTGATGGCTCAATTCGAACCGCCACTGGGTGCAGTCTTTCGTCCATTCGGTTGGATGCGCCCACTTCGAAACGACAGTGAGTACCCATCCGTCGAACGGCCTGTCGCTGCAGATGCCGACGCCGAGGCTGGTCGGGCGGCCGCCGAAGCCATGATCGACGCGGCCGAGCGACTACTCGACCAGTTGCCACCGTACGGACGGTGACGGCCGAGGCAACTACTGCGTCGGCGGCGCGGTGTAGCCAGAAATTTGCTGCGACCCATCCTTGCTGCCGTAGTGGAACTCGCGCATGCCGCGGCGCACCGCCTTCCACACGATCGTGTACTGAATCCAGATGGCCAGCCACACGATCAGCGCGGTCACGACGAGCCAGATCACGAACGCGAGGATGCCGAAGCTGGCGAGCATGCCGAAATAGTTTGGGGTATTAGGGTCCATGCCGTCACACTAGCGAGTTGGCGGATTGTCAGCTACTCAAATGCTGAAGCCACACCAGACACTGGACTACTGTGCGTCTCGCCGAGTAAGGCTGAGACTCAGACCGAGTGGCCCGCCAAGTCGCACGAGGGTGAGGGCGGTCGGATTCGCAACGCCTCGTTCAATCCGGCTGATCTCACTCTGCTGAATGCCCGTGATTTCGGAAAGACGCTGCTGGGACAGTCGAAGCTCGCTTCGCAACCCCGCGAGCTGAGCCCCAAGCTCAGCCTGAACCGCCGCTTCCGACTCAAACGCACGCGACGCTGCGTCGAAGATGGCCCGATCCTCGTCCGACCACGCACTTCTTGCGCGAGCCGTCAGCTCGGCAAAACTCTTTGTCACAATGACATCCAATCTACAGTCTCTATGGGTTATAACACATAGTACTTCATGGTTGTGTGCGTTTCCAGCGAGAGTGCGCGGTGCGCGCCCTCGCGATCTCCCTCTGTTGGCGCTTCGACGACGGGTCCCTTCCCTTGTCATACCCGTGATAGATGAGCACAACCTTGTCTCCGTGAAAGGTGCAAAAGAGGCGGATCAAGACCTTGCGGTCATCTCCTGGATTGGGTTCCCGCTCAACATCCGCGGCAGAAAGGATCGCTGCTAAAGACTTTGAAACGCGGAACTCGTAGAGCCCGCCTCCCAAGGGTTTGCCCCACTCCCCAGCACAAATATCTGGCCCATACACCTCGAGAAAAAACTCAACGGCCGCCATAAGCACAGCCTGTTGGTATCCCGCGAGCGAAAGGAAGAACCGCTCAAATCGATCATCAAAATACTCGGTAGTCCATTCACCACGACGGAGTTCTCCAACCACCTCGGATTTCTACCACGGGCGGCATGAGTGGTGAGAACGTCATCCACAGGTCGTGAGTTTCGAGATGCTCAGGGAGCAGGGGCGACGGGAGTCGCGACTGCAGGCAAAGGGTAGATCGCGACGAGGAGCTTCGCGGCCCAGTCGATGAGGGCTGCGTCATCCGGCAGGTCAGGCAACGGCAGCATGACGGTGCGGGTTTGCGCGAGGTACCGCGACCCCGGATACATGCGCTGCAACCGCACCTGGATCGAATCCGGCAACTCTGCCCCCACGATGCGCAATTTGCCTGCGGCATTCACGAATTCCGACAGCCCCGCCTTCTGCGCCATCCGCCTCAGCCGCGACACCGCGATCAAATTCTCCACTTGAGCGGGTGGCGGGCCGTAGCGGTCGGCAAGCTCCTCGAGAACCGCATCCAACTGTTCGGGCGCGGATGCCGGCCCGCTCGCCGCCGACAACTTCTGGTACGCCTCCAGGCGCAGCCGCTCGCTCTCCACATACTCCTCGGGGATGTGCGCATCCACCGGCAACTCGAGCCGCAACTCGGTCTGCCCCTCCGCAACATCGCCGCGGAAATCACTGACGGCCTCGCCGATCATGCGCAAATACAAGTCGAACCCGACACCGGCGATGTGCCCGGACTGCTCGCCGCCGAGCAGGTTCCCGGCGCCGCGGATCTCCAGATCCTTCAGAGCGATCTGCATCCCGCCGCCCAACTCGTTGTTCGCCGCGATCGTCGCGAGCCGGTCGAGCGCGGTCTCGCTCAGCGGCTTGTTCTCGTCGTACAGGAAATACGCGTACGCGCGCTCGCGCCCGCGCCCCACCCGCCCGCGTATCTGGTGCAACTGGCTCAGACCGTATTTGTCCGCGCGGTCGATGATGAGCGTGTTCGCGTTCGTGATGTCGATCCCGGTCTCGATGATCGTCGTCGACACGAGCACATCGAACTTGCGCTCCCAAAAGTCCACCATCACCTGCTCCAGCACACCCTCCGGCAACTGTCCGTGCGCGACAGCGATGCGCGCCTCCGGCACGAGCTCCGCGAGCTGGCTCGCGACCCGGTTGATGCTCGACACCCGGTTGTGCACAAAAAACACCTGGCCCTCGCGCAGGAGCTCGCGCCGAATCGCCGCCGCCACCTGCTTGTCGCTGTATGGCCCGACGAACGTGAGAATCGGATGCCGGTCCTCCGGCGGCGTCGCAAGCGTCGACATCTCGCGGATGCCGGTCACCGCCATCTCGAGCGTCCTCGGGATCGGCGTCGCGCTCATCGCGAGCACATCCACGTTCGTCTTCAGCTTCTTGAGCGCATCCTTGTGCTCCACCCCGAACCTCTGCTCCTCGTCGATGATCGCGAGACCCAGATCCTTGAACGCAATGTTGTTCGTGAGCAGGCGGTGCGTGCCAATGACGAGATCGACCGTGCCATCCGCAAGGCCGGCGATCGTCTCCTTCGCCTCCTTATCGGTCTGGAACCGGCTGAGCGCCCGTACGTGCACGGGGAACCCGGCGAACCGCTCCGCAAACGTTTCCATGTGCTGTCGCACGAGCAGCGTCGTCGGCACGAGCATCGCCACCTGTTTGCCATCCTGAATAGCCTTGAACGCGGCACGCACGGCGATCTCCGTCTTGCCGTAACCGACGTCGCCGGACAGCAAACGGTCCATGGGGATGGGCCGCTCCATGTCGGCCTTCACTTCGTCGATCGTGGAAAGCTGATCGGGCGTTTCCACGAACGGGAACGCCTCCTCCAGCTCGCGCTGCCACGGCGAATCCGGACCGAACGCGTGGCCGCGGCTCGCCATCCGCGCGCTGTACAGCTTCACGAGCTCGACCGCGATGTCGCGCACGGCCCTGCGCGCTTTGCCCTTCGCCGCCGCCCAGTCGCTGCCGCCCATCTTGCTGAGCGCTGGCGACTCACCGCCGACGTAGCGGGTGAGCAAGTCGAGCTGGTCGGTCGGCACATACAACTTGTCGCCGGGGTAACCCCGCTTGCTCGGCGCGTACTCAAGCAGGAGGTACTCGCGGTTGACCTTCGCGTCTCCAGATGCGCCCGAGAGACGTCGCGAGGTGGTGCCGCCCTTGTTGACCTCGCGCTGCACCAGTTCGACGAACTTGCCGATACCGTGCGTCTGGTGCACCACGAAATCGCCGGCCTTCAGCTGCAGAGGGTCCACCACGTTCTGGCGGCGACTCGCCAGCTTCTTCACCTGGCGGGAATCGTACCCGGCCGTTCGGCCGTAGAACTCGCCCTCGCTGAACACCGCAAGCTTTGCCTCGGCCAGCTCAAAACCCGCCTCCACGGATGCCTTCACCAGGTACGCGACGCCCGCCTCGAGGTCATCGGGCAGGTCGTCGGCGATGCGGGCGGCGAGCCCGTGCTCGCCGAGGACATCAGCGGCGCGCTCGATCAGGCCGGCCGCTTGCGCCGTGATGACGACGCTCCAACCGTCCTTCAGACGGTTCGAGATGTGCTCGATCGCGCCATCCGGGTTGCCCGCGAAACTGGGGGCGGGGGTGGCGTCGATGCGGAGGTAGTCGGAGACCGTTCCCTGAGTGTGCGGCTCCGTTCCCTGAGTGTGCGGCTCCGTTCCCTGAGGCTCTCGAAGGGAACCAACCGGTGAGCCCCCTTCGAGACGGGCTTCGCCCTCCTCAGGGAGCGGAACAGTAGATCGCGATCCAGCAGGGAGCGGGCCCGTTCCCTGAGGCTCTCGAAGGGAACCGTCCGGGTCACTCCCCGCGTCAAACGAGCTGAACGTCCACCAGGCACGGTCGCCCGCGGCCTCCTTCAGTTCCGTCACGGACAGGAAATCGCCGGCATCCAGATCGATGGGCGCCTCCGCCCCCGCGGTCGCCGCATTCCACGCCGCCGCCAGGAACTCACGGTTCGTCTCCCCCAGGCTCACCGCTCGGCTTGCTACCCGCTCCGGCGAGAGCACCGCAATTGCGGCATCCGACGGCACGTAGTCGGTAACCGGCACGAGGCGGTCGACGAGGGCGGGGGCGAGCGACTCCATCCCATCCACCGGGATGCCCTCGGCGACCTTCGCGAGAATCGTGCTGAGGCTCGGGAACTCGTGCTGCATCTCGCTCGCCCGCTGGCGCACAGAATCCGTCAGCAGCAACTCTCGGCTCGGCTGAACTTCGACCGACGTGACCTCCGCATCGAGCGAGCGCTGATCCGAAACGGAAAAGTAGCGCAACTGCTCAAGCTCATCGCCGAAGAAGTCGGCGCGCACCGGATGGTCGTCCGTCGGCGCGAACACATCGAGGATGCCGCCGCGCACCGCGAACTCGCCGCGGCGGGTGACCATGTCCACGCGCGAGTAGGCGAGGGCGATGAGCTGCCGGGAAAGTTCGTCCAGGTTGTAGCCGCGACCGCCCTGGGTGAGCGTGACCGGTTCGAGCACGGCGAGCCCCGGCGCGAGGGGCTGGAGTGCGGCGCGCACGCTCGCGACCACGATGATCGGATGCTTGTCCTGCGATTGGTCGACCTGCCACTCGTGCAGGCGCCGCAACGCCCGCACTCGCTTGCCCACGGTTTCCGCGCTCGGGCTCAGGCGCTCGTGCGGGAGCGTCTCCCAGGCCGGGAACTCGAGGATCTCGGCATCCGGAACCGTCGCCGCGAGCGCATCCCGCAGCGACTCCGAGTCGCGCCCGGTCGCAACAATCGCGAACAGTGCCTGCGGACCCTTCCGGGCACCGAGCAGGGCGGCGAGGAGCGGCGCGCGAAGGCCGTCGACGAGAGAAAAATCGGCGCTTCGCCGGGCGTGAGAGAGGGCACTTTCGAACGTGCGGGCGTGCAGAAGCCTGGCACTTAAGCCCTCAAGTATCACCCAACAAGTCTACGTTGCGCGCTGGATCTTGGGGTTGAGGCCCTTTCGGGCCGCAACCCCGACGCCCGCGCCGACGTCCGTCTCGGCCGTCTCAACGGTTTCGAGACGGATGCCTGCGGCCATCGCTCAACCGGCACGTGGGATCGCGTCCGCTGGATGAGGGATCGCGCAGCGATCGTCTCGAAACCACAAGCGAGTCGCTGGGTGCTCCCTTCGAGACGGCCTTCGGCCTCCTCAGGGAGCGAGACGGCCTTCGGCCTCCACAGGGAGCGAGACGGCCTTCGGCCTCCTCAGGGATCGGGTCAGTTCTCGGTCGCCGTGTGGTAGCGGAGCTGGGCCGCGGAGAGTCCCTCGGTGGCGATGAGTTCGATGGCGTCCGCGGCATCCGAAAGCACACTCGGCAGCGACTTCTTCTCCGTGGAGGAGAAATCCTTCAGAACGTAGTCCGCGGGATCCTGGCGCCCGGGCGGGCGCCCGATGCCGATGCGCACACGGATGAAGTCGCCCGTACCGACCGCCGACATGATGTCCCGGATGCCGTTGTGCCCGCCATGACCGCCGCCGAACTTCAGGCGCAGCGAATCGAACGGGAGATCCAGCTCGTCGTGCACGACGATCAGCCGATCCGGCTCCACCTTGAAAAACTTGAGCAGGTTCGCCACCGGGCCGCCCGAAACGTTCATGTAGGTGTTCGTCCCGGCAAGGATCAGCTTCGGCCCGCCCACCCCGCCGGCGCCGGCACGCACCTCAGCGACCATCGCGTTCGCCTTGTGGCGTTTGAACTTCGCCGACATCCGCGCGCCCAACTCGGCGACAACCATCTCGCCCACGTTGTGCCGATTCGCGGCGTAGCCGAGCCCGGGGTTCCCGAGCCCGACCACAATCCACGAATCAGTGTTCATGAGGTGGCGACCACGCCAGCCGACTACTCGGCTGCAGCGTCGGACGAAGCCTCACCGGATGCGGCCTCGCCCTCGGCGCCTTCTTCACCCTCGACAGCTTCGCCCTCTTCGCCCTCAACCTCTTCGCCCTCTTCCGGCTCGCCAAGGCTCACGGCGGCAGGCACGATGATGTTGACGAGGAGCAGCTCCGGGTCGTCGAGCAGGCTCGACCCCTCCGGCAGCACGGCATCCGCGGCATGAACCCTGGTGCCTTCCTCGGCACCCTCGATGTCGATGGTGATGCGCTCGGGGATGTTCGTGGCGTCGGCCTCGAGGCGAATCGTGTTCACATCGAGAATCGCGATCGTGCCGCTGAACGGCTCGCCCTCGAGGTGAATCGGAACCTCGACGTGGACCTTCTCACCCTTCTTCACGGTGACCAGGTCAAGGTGCTCGATGATCTGCCGAACCGGGTCCTTCTGCACATCCTTCACGAGCGCGAGCTGCTTCTTGCCCGCAACGTTGAGGTTCAGGATGGCGTTCGCCTTACGCAGCAGCAGCCCCACCTCGTGAGCGGGAAGGCTCACGTGCACGGGCGCTGAACCGTGGCCGTAAATGACGGCGGGGATTCTCCCGGCCATCCGAAGCCGACGGGCGTAGCCCTTGCCGAAGTTCTCGCGCAGCTCGGCATCGAGGTGGTTGTCGACCTCGGCCTTCTTCTCGCCGTGTACGGTCTTGTCATTCATGTCTGTCTCCTTCGCAGGCTGTGCGGCCCGCGTGTCTCATCGTGGTCAACTCGAACGCCTGCGCGTGAGGAAAGACTGTGCGGCCTGTGAAGACCCTGCCTGCTCACTGCGTCGATTACGGATGCTTGTGCCCGAATTTTGCGGGCACAAAGCGTCCCTCGCCGAAGTTCAACTCGTAAGTTTAGCGCACTGGCGGGCGCGCCGGTTCCGCCCGCCGGTTCAGCGCCACCAGAGCACCACATACGCCGCACTCTCGAAAATTCAGGAATCTGCGTTCGTGTCGTAGTTGGATTCGCCGAGACTTCAGGGAATTACTCGATCCCGCCGACCTGACTACCTGAATTTCCAACAGGAGGCGACGGATGCGCGGCGGACAGGGACGCGCTCAGCGCCACCAGGCGTCGGTCGGGGCGACCGGCGGGTGCCGCTTGTGGCGCGTGGCAAGGTACTTCGATTCGATCGCCTCGGCCACCGCATCCGGCACCGCAAGGCCCTCCAGGTAGTCGTCGATGTGCTGGTAGCTGACTCCCAGATTCGCTTCGTCCGACTGACCGGGGTTGTCGTCGAGAAGGTCGGCCGTGGGCTCCTTCTCGTACAGGCGCTTCGGCGCACCGAGTTCGACAAGCATGGCCTTGCCCTGCCGCTTCGTGAGCCCGGACAGCGGCACGACATCCGCCGCGCCGTCGCCGAACTTCGTGAAAAACCCGGTGACCGCCTCCGCGGCATGGTCCGTGCCGACGACGAGCAGCGAGCGCTGGCCGGCAATCGCATACTGGGCGACCATGCGCGTGCGCGCCTTCACGTTGCCCTTCGTGAAATCAGCCATCTCGTTGCCGATCGCGTCAAGGTACTCGGCTTCGAAACCGTCCACGGCACGCTGGATGTTGAACGCGACGGTGCGCTGCGGCTGGATGAACGTCAGCGCGAGCTGCGCGTCATCCTCATCCCTCTGCACCGCGTACGGCAGCCGCACGGCGATGAACTCCGCGGGTACACCGTCGGCCGCGAGCTGCTCCACCGCGAGCTGGCACAGCCGGCCGGCGAGCGACGAATCCTGGCCGCCACTGATGCCCAGGACGAAACCTTTCGCATGCGACACCTTCGCGTAGTCGACGAGGAAACTGACCCGCCCGGCGATTTCGGCGCGCGCGTCGATCACCGGCGAGACGGCGAGGTCCTGAATGATGTGCTGCTGCAGCGGGCGCATGACGACACCTTACAACGCAGCGAGTTTCGACCGGATGCCGTCCACGATCTCGTTCGGCGTCGCGTCGATCGATACGGTGATCCCCGACTCGCCCGAACCAAGCGGTTCGAGAATGTCCAACTGCGAATCGAGCAGGCTCTGGGGCATGAAATGCCCGTGCCGCTGCGAAAGCCGCCGCTCAAGCAGGTCGCGCGACCCGTCGAGCAGAACGAACGTCGTGCCGGGTTCGACCGCGAGAATCGCATCCCGGTACACGCGTTTCAGCGCGGAGCACGCCATCACGAGCCCCGTGGATTTGTGAACCCGAAGCTCCTCCCCCACGCGGTGCAGCCACGGCCAGCGGTCGTCGTCGGTGAGCGGATGCCCGGCCGCCATCTTCTGCACGTTCGCCACCGAGTGCAGGCCGTCGGCATCCGCGAACGGGATGCCGAGCGACGCGGCGAGCAACTCCCCGACGGTGGACTTGCCGGAGCCGGTCACGCCCATGACCACGAGGAGGGGTTGCATGAAGTGACCTTAGCAATTCGGCCTGCGCGCTCTCGCGCTAGCCTTGAAAGGTCGCACCGAGAAGGAGAACACCATGTCTGAGACCAGCACAGCAGTGGCCAACATCGGAGTGGTGGGCCTCGCGGTCATGGGATCGAATCTGGCGCGCAACCTCGCGAGCCGGGAGGGCAACACGGTCGCGATTTACAACCGCTCGCCGGAGCGCACTCACGAGCTGGTGAACGCGCACCCGGAAGCCGGATTCGTCGCGAGCGAATCCATCGACGACTTCGCCGCCTCGCTGAGCAGACCCCGCACGGCGCTCATCATGGTGAAGGCCGGCGCGGCAACGGATGCGGTCATCGACCAGCTCGTCGCGGCGTTCGACCCCGGCGATATCATCGTGGACGGCGGCAACGCGCTGTTCACTGACACGATCCGCCGCGAGAAGGCGGTGCGCGAGACCGGGATCAACTTCGTCGGCGCCGGGATCTCGGGCGGCGAGGAGGGCGCGCTGCTCGGTCCGTCGATCATGCCTGGCGGATCGAAGGAGGCGTGGAAGACGCTCGGGCCCATCCTGATTTCGATCGCCGCTGTGGCGGAGGGCGAACCGTGCGTCACGCACGTCGGGACGGACGGCGCCGGGCACTTCGTGAAGATGATCCACAACGGCATCGAGTATGCGGACATGCAGTTGATCGCGGAAGCCTACGACCTGATCCGCCGCGGCACGGGCAAGACTCCGGCAGAGATTGCCGACATTTTCGCCGAATGGAACCGGGGCGAACTCGAGAGCTACCTCATCGAAATCACCGCGGAAGTGCTGCGGCAGGTGGATGCGAAAACCGGCAAACCGCTCATCGACGTGATCCTCGACCAGGCCGGAGCGAAAGGCACGGGGGCCTGGACCGTGCAGACCGCGCTGGACCTCGGCATCCCGGTGTCGGGCATTGCCGAAGCGGTTTTCGCCCGCTCGCTGTCGTCGAAGCCGACCCAGCGCGCGGCGGCCGCCGACCTGCCCGGCCCGAGCGCCGCACCGGTCGCGGATGCGGACGCGTTCATCGAGGATGTGCGCCTCGCGCTGTACGCCTCCAAGATGATCGCCTACAGCCAGGGGTTCGACGAGATCGTCGCCGGCGCGGAGGAATACAACTGGGATATCAAGAAGGGCGAGATCGCGAAGATCTGGCGCGGCGGATGCATCATCCGGGCGCAATTCCTGAACCGGATCACCGAAGCGTACGCCGAAGACCCCGGCCTCGTAGCGCTCGTCACGGCACCATACTTCCGCGACGTCATGGCGCGGGCGCAGGACTCGTGGCGCCGCGTCGTGTGCATCGCGGCCGAGTCGGGCATCCCGGCCCCCGCGTTTTCGTCGTCGCTCGCGTACTACGACGGCCTCCGTGCGGACCGGCTACCAGCCGCGCTCGTGCAGGGGCAGCGCGACTTCTTCGGCGCGCACACCTACAAGCGAGCGGACATGGAGGGCACGTTCCACACGCTGTGGTCGGGAGACCGCAGCGAGATTGCGATGGATGATGGCCACTGACCTGGAACCTGCCGGCCGCGAGACCGACGATCGCCCGCTGTACAGCCGGCGTCGCCGCCTCATCATGCGGGCAGTCGTTCTCATCGCCGTGGGCGCGATGGTGCTGCCGGTCCTCGCGAACCTGTACACCGTGAGCGCGGCCACCGCGGCGGATTCGTGCACGGTCGCCGTCCACTATGAGGCACCGGATGCCACCGGCTCAACCGTGCGGTTCGAAATCTTCGGTGCCGGCGGAGTCGGCTGGGAGTGCTACGCGACCGGAGGTTTCGGCGGAGAGCGTCACATCGTCTCGCTCGGCCTCATCCCCGGCATGGTGACGATACCGCGGGGCGTGCAGTCCTGACGGAGCGGGCTACGCGGCGCCGTCGAACATGGAGGTGACCGATCCGTCGTCGAAGACCTCGTGAATCGCACGGGCGAGCAACGGCGCGATCGACAGCACCGTCAACGACGGGAAACGCTTCGACTCCGGCACGGGAAGCGTGTCCGTCACCACGACCGAGTCGATGAACTCCGACTGCAGGATTTTCGGCGCAGGATCGGAGAACACCGCGTGCGTCGCCGCCACAACCACGCTGAGCGCGCCAGCACTCTTCAGGGCCTCCGACGCCTTCACAATCGTGCCGCCCGTGTCGATGATGTCATCGACAATCAGGCACACCCGACCTTCGACGTCGCCGACAATGTCGTGCACCGTGACCTTGTTGGCCACGAGCGGGTCGCGGCGCTTGTGGATGATCGCCAGCGGCGACCCGAGCTTGTCGCTCCAGACATCCGCGACGCGCACCCGCCCCATGTCCGGGGAAACCACCGTGAGGTTATCGGTGTCGAGATTGTTCCGGAAATGCTCCAGAAGCACCGGCATCGCGAACAAGTGGTCGACCGGCCCGTCGAAGAAACCCTGGATCTGCGCAGCATGCAAGTCGACGCTCATGATGCGGTCCGCCCCGGCCACCTTGAACAGGTCAGCGACCAGCCGCGCGGAGATCGGCTCCCGCCCGCGACCCTTCTTGTCCTGGCGGGCGTACGGATAATACGGCGCAACCACGGTGATGCGCTTCGCTGAAGCCCGCTTCAGAGCATCCACCATGATGAGCTGCTCCATGAGCCACTCGTTGATGGGCGCAGTGTGCGACTGGATGACGAACGCATCGCAACCGCGAACGCTCTCGTCGTAGCGCGCGTAAATCTCGCTGCTCGCAAACGTGCGCGCATCCGTCGGCACCAGTTCGCTGCCGAGTTCATCGGCGATCTGCTGGGCGAGCTCCGGGTAGGCGCGCCCGGAGACGATGACGAGTCTTTTCTGGCCGGTGATTTTGATGCCGGACACGTCTCCCGCTCTCTGCCGGCTCGCCGACGTTGGTGGCTAGTTCTCGGACTCGCCCGCCGCCGCGGCAGCCTTAGCCGCTGCAGTGCCGGGGCGCTTCTCCTCGGTCCAGCCCATCATGTTCCGTTGGGGAGCCACAGAGATGGCGAGAGCGCCGGCCGGAACGTCCCTCCGAACGACGGTACCTGCACCGGTGTAGGCTCCGTCACCAATCCTAACGGGCGCGACGAACACGTTGTGCGAGGAAGTTCTCACGTGGGAACCGACGCTCGTGCGGTGCTTGTTCACGCCGTCGTAGTTCGCGGTGATGGTGCCCGCGCCGATGTTCGACTGCACCCCGATCTCCGTATCGCCGATGTAGCTGAGGTGCGGAACTTTGCTGCCGAACCCGATCGTCGAATTCTTCGTCTCCACGAACGCGCCGATCTTGCCCTCCTCGCCGAGCACGCTGTTCGGCCGCAGATAGGAAAACGGCCCCACCGTCGCGCCCTTGCCGATGACCGCGAGCGTGGCATCCGTGCGCTTCACGACCGCGTTCTCCCCGATCTCGCAATCCACGAGCGTCGTGTCCGGGCCGACGACCGCACCTCGATCGATCTTCGTCGCGCCCTTGATTTGGGTGCCTGGGAGGATCTCCACATCCTCGGCGATCGTCACCGCAAGGTCGATCCAGGTCGTCGCCGGATCGTGCACCGTCACGCCGGCCAGCTGCCAGCCCCGCACGATGAGTGCATTCAATCGCGCGGCCGCCTCGGCGAGCTGCACCCGGTCGTTCACCCCGCCGACGATCCAGCTCTGTCCGACCGGCACCGCCTCCACCGTGTTGCCGGATGCGCGCAGCAGTCCCACCACATCGGTAAGGTATTTCTCGCCCTGCGCGTTGCGGGTTCCCACGTGGGAAAGCTCCGTGCGGAGCGAATCCACGGTGAACACGTAGCTTCCCGAGTTGATCTCGGTGACCGCGAGCTCCGACTCGTTCGCGTCCTTCTGCTCCACGATGCGGTCCACGTGGCCGTCCTCGCCGCGGATGATGCGGCCGTAACCGGAGGCATCATCCAGCACCGCCGACAGCAGTGTCGCTGCACAGTGCGCTGCACGGTGCGCCTCGATCAGGCGTCCGAGGGTTCCGGCATCCAGGAGGGGAACGTCGCCGCTCACGACCACCACATCGCCCGCGAAATCCTGAGGGAGAGCGTCCAGCGCGACCTCGACGGCGCGCCCGGTACCGGGGACCTCATCCTGGTCGACAACGACCGTCTCGGGAAGCGCTTCGCCGATCACCGCGGCAACGCGGTCCCGCTCGTGCCGAACCACGGCAATGACGTGCGCCGGGTGCAACTCGCGCGCCGTCGCCAGCACGTGGCCGACGAGCGGGATGCCCGCGAGCGTGTGCAGCACTTTGGGTGTCGCCGACCGCATCCGGGTTCCCTCGCCGGCGGCGAGAATAATCACCGCGAGATTCTGGTCGGTCATGATCGCTCCCTAGCTTTTCTTCTGCGCCGGCCGCGCCGACTCGCGCTCCGCCCCCAGGATTCGAACCTGGACCTAACAGCTCCAAAGGCTGTCGTGCTGCCGTTACACCAAGGCGGATAGCGCACACACAGTGCGCGAAGTCAAGTCTGCCAGACGCAGCGTCCCTCCCCACGCTCGTCGCGCGATGCCGCGATAATGGGGTCATGCCCACCCACGACGAAGTCGACCGCATCGTGGAGGCGTGGACCCGGGAGCGGCCCGACCTGGACTTCGCCCCGCTGCAGGTGCTGTCCAGGGTGGGACGGCTTTCCCGGCACCTGGATCGGGCCCGCCGAGAGTCGTTCACCACGTCCGAACTCGAGTCGTGGGAGTTCGATGTTCTCTCCGCACTGCGCCGCGCCGGATCACCGTACCAGCTGAGTCCGAAAGCCCTCCTCCAGCAGACGCTCGTCTCCTCCGGGACCATGACGAACCGCATCGATCGACTCGCCACCCGCGGACTCGTGCACCGCAGAACCGACCCGGATGACGGTCGCGGCGTCCTCGTCGTTATGACGCCGAAAGGCAGGGAACGCGTCGACTCCGCCATCAGCAACCTGCTGAACGCGGAACGGGAACTGCTCGACCGGCTCCCCCCGGCCGACCGAGAGCGGCTTGCCGGGCTCCTGCGCAAACTGAGCCTCGACTTCGACTGACCGAGCGAGGGCTGCACACCATGGTGACTCAGGAACTGCTCGATGCGTTGTGGGATTTCACCGACCCCGCGCACAGCGAGCAGCGGCTGAGGGAAGCGGCTCGCGGCGACCGCGTGACCCCGGAGGACCGCGCGGAACTGGAAACACAAATCGCGCGGGCGCTGGGGTTGCAGTCCCGATTCGATGAGGCTGACCGGCTGCTCCAGCAGATCGTGTTCGACTCGCCGCGAGTAGCCACCCGGGTACTTCTCGAACGGGGGCGCGTGCGCAACAGTTCCGGGCATCCGCAGGATGCCGCCGCGTACTTCGCGAACGCGCGGGCGGCCGCGAACCGGGCCGGACTGGTCTTTCTGGAGGTGGATGCGCTGCACATGCTCGCGATTGCGGATGCACCTCACGCCGCGCGCTGGACCCGGGAGGCGCTTGCGGTGCTGGAGCACATCGGCGACGACCGGACGAAGCGCTGGGCTGTTGCCCTGCACAACAATCTTGGCTGGAACCTGCACGAAGCGGGCCGCTTCGATGACGCGCTCACGCAGTTCTCCCTCGCGCAGGGAGCGGCGATCCGATTCGGCACCCAGGACCAGCAATTCAGCGCCCGCTGGGCCGTTGCGCGGTGCCTGCGCTCGCTCGGCCGGGCCGGGGAAGCCCTCGAAATTCAGCGCGAACTGGGCCAGCAGCGCCCCGACGACGCCGACGTGCGCGAGGAACTCGCGATTCTGCTGGCGCCCGGCACCGACTGACTCGCGAGCCCTGACCCTGGCCCGCCGCGGGATGCCGTCAGCCCGCGCAGGCGATGCAGGTTGACGCGTACGGTCTGGCCGCGAGGCGAGCCGCCGCTATCGGCTTGCCGCACACCGTGCACACCCCGTAGGTGCGGCGCTTCACCCGTGACAAGGCCGCATCGATGTCCTGCAGCCGCTGTTCCGCCTGCCGGAGCAGGGCATCCGATTGCGACCGCTCAAACGCGAGAGTCGAGCCCTCCGGGTCGTGCTCGTCGTCGTTGTTGGAGTCCTGCCTGGCACTCACGATCGCGTCGATGTTCCCGCCGAGATCGCTGATCGAGGACAGCGTCTCGCGCTGCTGCTCGAGCAGTCGTTTACGCGCAACGGCGAGATCAACCATGAGTCGAGCCTAACCAACACGCCCGTCGGACGACCGGGGCGCCGAGGTCGGGGGCGCCGGCGACCGGTTCACTGTCCGAGAAGTTCGCCCAGCTCCAGCCAGCGAGTCTCCAACTTCGCCGTCGTGTCGTGCAGCTCATCCAGTTCGGCCGACATGCTGGCAAGCGTCAGATAATCGGAGTGATCGTGCTCCGCAATTCTGGTGTGAAGCTCTGCGACCTGATGGCCGAGCTTGTCGAGTTTGCGGCCCGCCGCGGCAAACTCCTTCTGAGCGTTGCGAAGCTCCGCACCGGAGAGGGTGGGTTTCCTGGAGATCCCATCGAGACGATCGCTTCGCGACCCTTCAGGGAGCGGCCCGCCAGAGGCGCTGTCGGGGCGCGGGTTCCGGAGGGCAGCCGAACTTAACTCCAGGTACTGGTCGACACCGCGCGGGAGGTGCCGCAGGCGTCCGTCCATGACCGCATACTGCTGATCCGTGACCCGCTCGATCAGGTACCGATCGTGGCTGACCACGAGGAGTGTGCCCGGGAACGAGTCGAGAAGGTCCTCGATCGCGGCGAGCATGTCCGTGTCCAGGTCGTTCGTCGGCTCGTCGAGGATCAGCACGTTCGGTTCCGACAGCAGGATGAGCAGCAGCTGCAGGCGCCGCTTCTGGCCACCGGAGAGGTCCTTCACCGGGGTGCTCAGCTGCGCGCTCTTGAACCCCACCCGCTCCAGCAGTTGCGAGGGAGTGAGCTCCTTGCCGCCAGCGACGTAACTGCTCTTCTGGCGGGAGAGCACATCGCTGACCCGGTCATTCCACACGTCGTGCAACTCCGCCAGCTGCTGGGTGAGCTGGGCCACCTTGATCGTCTTGCCGCGCTTCACGCGTCCACTCGTGGGCTGGAGGGTCCCCGCCACGAGGTTCAGAAGCGTCGACTTGCCTGCGCCGTTCACCCCGAGAATGCCGGTGCGCTCGCCGGGAGCGATTCGCCAGGTGACGTCGCGGAGGACATGGTTGCTCCCTTCGAGACGACCGCCTTCAGCGCTCTGCTCAGGGAGCGGGTACGAGACGGACACATTTTCGAGGTCGACGACATCCTTGCCGAGGCGCTGCATCGCCATCTGGGCGAGAGACACGCTGTCGCGGATAGGCGGCTCGTTCTCGATGAGCACGTTCGCGGCGTCGATGCGGAACTTCGGTTTGCTCGTGCGCGCCGGCGCCCCGCGGCGAAGCCACGCGAGCTCCTTGCGCATCAGGTTTTGCCGTTTGGACTCGCTCGCCGCCGCCATCCGGTCCCGCTCGACCCGTTGCAGAACGTAGGCCGCGTACCCACCCTCGAACGGCTCAATCGTGCGGTCGTGCACCTCCCAGGTCGCGGTGCAGATTTCATCCAGGAACCAGCGATCGTGGGTCACCGTCACGAGCGCGCCCGAATTCTGCGGCCACCGGTTCTTCACATGCTTCGCAAGCCAGGCGATGCCCTCCACGTCGAGGTGGTTGGTCGGCTCGTCGAGAAAGATGATGTCCCAGTCGCCGATCAGAAGCGCCGCGAGGGCAACCCGGCGACGCTGCCCGCCGGACAGGTCATCCACGCGCGCCTCCCACGGGATATCGGCGATGAGCCCGGCAATGACGTCGCGCACCTTCGGGTCGCCCGCCCACACGTGCTCGTCGATGTCGCCGATGACGACCTCGTGAACGCTGCGCTCGCTGTGAAGTTCGTCCGCCTGGTCGAGCATCCCCAGCCGGATGCCGCCCCGGCGGGTCACGCGCCCCGAATCCGGTTCGAGCGTTCCGGCCAGCAACCGCAGCAACGTGGACTTGCCGTCGCCGTTGCGGCCGACAACCCCGATGCGGTCGCCGTCGTTCAAACCGACCGTCACGGCATCGAAAATGCGGCGGGTCGGGTATTCGAGGTGCAGCGCTTCAGCGCCGAGCAGGTGGGCCATCTGCTCCTACGCTACTCGGGCACGATGCGGGCACCGTGCACAGGGCCGGTCACCCGCACCACGTGGTACTGCGAAGCCGACAGGGCGATCTGCAGTTCGAGCGCGCTGTCGAGGTCGGCGGCGAGGAACGCGATCGTCGGTCCCGACCCGGACACGATGCCCGCGAGCGCCCCGTTCTCTTCGCCCAGTTCGATCACCCTCGACAGCCGTGGCTCCAGGTGGAGCGCCGGAGCCTGCAAGTCGTTGTGGAGGCTCTCCGCGAGCATGTGCGGGTCGCCCGCCCGCAGCGCCTGAAGCACGTTCGCATCCACCCTCGGCTGAGCCTGGGCCGGAAAAATGTCGAGAACGTGGCGTTCACGGTGGCGGTCCAGCTCCTCATACACGATCGGGGTGGCCAGTCCGAAGTCCGCCAGGGCGAGCACCCACTGGAACTGGCCCTTCGCCAGCGCCGGGCTCAACTGGTCGCCGCGTCCGGTGCCCACCGCCGTGCCGCCCGTGAACGCGAACGGCACATCCGCGCCCAGGTTCGCCGCAAGCTCCAGCAGGTCATCGCGGCCAAGCTCCGTGCCCCAGAGCGCGTCGCACGCGAGCAGGGTTGCTGCAGCATCCGCCGACCCGCCACCGAGCCCGCCGGCAACCGGAACGTTCTTCTCGATCTCCAGATGCACCCCGCGGCGGTACCCCGTCGTTCTGGCCAGCAGGGTTGCCGCGCGAATGGCGAGGTTGGAGCCATCCGTTTCGAGCGTCGACACGTCGACGCTGCCGGTGAACGACACGGAAAAATCGGGTGCGTCGGTAGCCCACACCTCCTCGAACAGCGACACCGCCTGATAGGCCGTCGCGACCTCGTGGTAGCCGTCATCGCCGAGCGAACCAACACCGAGGAACACGTTAATCTTGCCCGGTGCTTTCGCGTGCACCACCCGGCCCACCTCGGAGGTCATTTCCTCAACCTAGCCGACTCAACTGTGGTCCCCCGCCACCGCAACCGCGTCGAGAACCGCCCGCACTTCCTGCTTCCGCCCCTCGAGAGCGCTGCCGTCGGCGATCCTGGATCTCGTGAGCGAAATGCTCGTCTTCCCGGATTTCGGCTCCGACACCGCGGCGACCACTGTCTCGCCGGCGATCTTCCAGCGGGCCGTCGAGTACAGGGATGCCGGCGTGACGGATGCCGGCCTTCCCCAGTGCGCCGTGAGCGTCTCCAGAATCACGTCCAGATTCTCCGCGCGGGAGCCGTCGATGGACTTCGTCGCCGACACGGAGAACGTTCCGTCGGCGGTCTGCCCCGGCAGTCGCCGCCCGATCGCCTGCTCGTAGCCGACGGTGATTCCCTGCGCCCACCAGCCCTCGACGCCGTGCTCGCTCTGCAGCCACGCCGCGATCTTCGGATGCTCCCACTCTCTGGCACCCGCAGCATCCAGCACCGCGTGCCATTCCGCACGCACCCTGCCGGTTGCTGCGGCGAGTTTGCCATCGCTCATCTTCTGCGCAGAAACCGCTGCCATGACGCAACGCTATCCGACGCGGGCGATGGCGAGAAAATCCTCCACAGGCAGAACCTCGGCGCGGCTCGTCGGGTCGATGCCGGCCCGTTCCAGTGTGGCCGAGGCGCCAGTCCCGAACAGCCCGGCAAGCGACTGCCGGAGCATTTTTCGGCGCTGGCCGAACGCGGCGTCGACGATGCCGAAGGTCGTGCGACGCTCCTCCTCCGTGCCCATCGGCTCCGCCCGGCGCTCGAACCCGATGAGAAGCGAGTCCACGTTCGGGACGGGCCAGAACACCTGGCGGCTCACCTGCCCCGCCGTTCTCCACCGGCCGTACCAGGCCGCCTTCGCACTGGGGCCGCCGTACACCCGCGACCCGGGGCCGGCCGCGATCCGCCGGCCGACCTCCGCCTGCACCATGACGAGCCCCGACGTGAGCGACGGGAAAGTCTGCAGCAGGTGGAGAAGCACCGGCACCGAGATGTTGTACGGAAGATTCGCGACCAGCCGGTTCGCCACGAGGCGATTCACCCCTGAGGGCAGTTCCGTGATCGCCATCGCGTCGTCGGTGAGCACGGTGAGGTCGGATCCCGGTCGCAGAAGGTCAACGGTTTTCGGCAGTTGCGCGGCGAGCCTGCGGTCGATCTCCACGGCGATGACGGATGCGCCGGTCGCCAGCAGGCCGAGCGTGAGGGATCCGAGCCCCGGGCCGACCTCGAGCACGGTGTCCGTCTCCGTGACGCCCGCAGCCGTCACGATGCGCCGCACCGTGTTCGCGTCGACCACGAAATTCTGGCCGAGCTTCTTCGTCGGTTGCAGCTCAAGCATCTCCGCGAGGTCCCGGATTTCCGCCGGCCCCAGGTACCCGCCCGTCGCTGTCATCAGCGCGGAGGTTCGACGGGTTCGTCGTCCCAGGAGCCGTACACGCGCTCCGTGTTGGCGGTCACGTGCGCGGCGAGCGCCAGCACGTCCGTTTCGAGATGCTCGGCCATGGCCCGCAGCGTGATGGGGATGAGGTACGGCGAATTTGGTCGGCCGCGGAACGGCGTCGGGGTGAGAAACGGCGCATCCGTCTCCACGAGGATGCGCTCGCGCGGGATCAGCGAGAGCGCCTCGCGCAGGTTCGCCGCGTTCTTGAATGTGACCGTGCCGGCGAAGGACAGGTACCATCCGTGGTCGGCGCACAACCTCGCCATCTCCGCGTCGCCGGAAAAACAGTGGAACACGGTGCGCTCCGGCGCGCCCACCCGAAGCAACGTGTCGATAACCTCGGCGTGCGCATCCCGATCGTGAATCTGCATCGCCAGATCGTGGCTCTTCGCCATCGCGATGTGCGCCTCGAAGGAACGGAACTGCGCCGCCCGGCCGCTCTCATCCGTGCGGAAGAAATCGAGCCCCGTCTCGCCGATCGCGCGCACGCGCGGGCGCGCAGCAAGCTCATCGATTTCGGCGAGCGCGGCATCCAGCGTGCCCGCCGCCTCATAATTGGGCGCTTCGTTCGGATGGATGGCGACGGCCGCGAGCAGGCGCGGCTCCCGCGCGGCCACGTCCGCCGACCAGCGCGAGGTCTCCAGGTCGCCGCCCACCTGCACCGCACCGAGCACACCCACCGCGCCGGCCCGGTCCAGGTGTTCCCGGTAATCCATCGGGTTCTCGCCGTCGGCGATCTCCAGGTGCGCATGATTGTCGTACACGCCGACCGCGAGCGGTTCGGGCAGCGGCGGGTAGCTGAGATCACGCGACTGGCCGTGCTCGGCGCGCGACTCCCGCTTCCGGATGTACTGTGACTCGCTCATGAAACCTTCCCGCTCCCTGAGGAGGCCGCAGGCCGTCTCGAAGGGAACCGGTGCCATCGTACCGGTCGGCTCCCTTCGAGACGTCGACTTCGTCGACTCCTCAGGGAGCGGAACGCTTCAACGG
>OEIU01000618.1_pt1 | contig 31186 bp, 28 predicted proteins | sample 1539221 | NCBI WGS metagenome assembly OEIU01 (sample SAMN03792071, study PRJEB22550) | activated sludge metagenome | feature: wastewater treatment plant; material: activated sludge; isolation source: Wastewater treatment plant of a petroleum refinery complex | place: Argentina: Zarate | collected...
TGTGCTCTCCAGCACAGTGTGTGCGGCGTGCGGGCTCGACCTGGGACATCCGGATGCCGCGCGGCTCTACGACGCCTCGGTCGCGGCAGCGGGTGCGCTCGACGAGCGTCTCGCCGTCATCGGTAAAATTCGGTACGAGACTGCTCGCACACCGGCGCCAGCCGTTACACCGGCCGCAACGCCAGTAGCAGCGCCCTCGGCCTCAGAAAACGTCGCCGAGCCAGCCGCGCCGGGCATTGCCGCCGACGCGGCCCGGCCCGTGCCGATTCCGGAGCCGGCAACGGCGGGGATCGCTCCCGCCGATTCGCGGCCCGGCGCTCCGCTCCCCCCAGCACCCGTCCCGGCAGCCCCGCGCCGCTCCAGCGTGCAGGTCACCCTGCTCATCGTCGGTGTCTCCCTCCTGTCGGTCGCCGCGATCTTCTTCCTCGTCTACGCGTTCATCAACTTCGGCATCATCTGGCGGAGCGTTATCATCGCGGCCATCACTGTTGCCGCATTCGTGGGAGCCTCACTCCTGCGTCGACGCGACCTGACCGCCACCGCGGAGGGGATCGCCGCGTTCGCGGTCGTCCTCATCTACCTCGACGCCTACGCGATCAGGGCGAACGATTTCTTCGACTCCGCAAAGGCACACGGCACGGTGTACTGGGGCGCGGTGACCATCATTGCCGCGCTCGGGTTTATCGCGTGGAATCGCCTATCCAGGCTGAGGCTGCCGAACATCGTCGGGTACGCCACCTTCCCGATCGGGGTTGGCCTTCTCATCGGCGGGATAACCCGCGACACTCCCACGGGAACCAGCGTGTTCCTGTCGTTTCTCGCGATCGCGGTCGCCGGCCTCATCCACCTGCTGGCCGCTCGAGGCGGCACACCTGCGCTCGTGGAGCGGGTGATCGTCCTCGTCACGTCGCTGAGTGCGCTCCTCGTAAGCCTCGCCGCGTGCCTGTTCGCCTTTTCGGACGTGAAACTCGCACCCGCGTACGCCGCGATCGCCGTCGCCGTCGTCGCTGCCACGCATGTCTGGACACTTGTGGCCGGACGCACAGCATCCAAGGTCGACAACGTTTTCCGTTGGTTGTTCGCGGCGATGGCCGGGGTCGCAGCGTCCCTCGCGGTCGGCCTCACCGCGACGCGAATCGAGAACCGCTCCTTCGTGCTCATTGCGCCCACCGTCGCTGCCGTCGTGGTCGCCCTCGCCTTCAGTGTGGTGGCCGGCAGAGTCACCAGGAGCACCGTCAAAACGCCGCTCGTGGTCGCAGGCTGGAGTGCCGCAGCTGTCCTCGCGCTCACGCTCCTGGCACCCTTGCCCGTCGCAGCAGGGTCCGCCGCGGTCGCCGCCACGGGCAAGCTGCCGTGGTCGATCGAGCCGACGGGTGACATCCTCACGGCCACTCCGGATGCCATCTGGGCAGTGTTCGCCCTCGCGATCGTCACCGCGCTGACGGCCGCAGTGTGGACGGCGACCGGGAGGCTCCGCACCGCCGCGGGTTCCACCGCGATCCTCTGGGCAGCCCTCGTCACCGTGGTTGCGGCCGTTCCTGAGCTCCGCACACAGTGGATGGTCATGGCCGGGTGGATCGCCATCGCGGCCGCCAGCCTCGCTGCGCTCGTCATTGCCCGTCGGCGATGGACGCTGCGTCGAAGTCACCGTGCAGCTCTCGTGACCACCATGATCGTCGCTGGCATCCTGGGATTTCTGGTCAGTCTGGCCACGACCACAACGTGGTGGATCGGCGCACTCGCGGTCATCGGCATCCTCATCTCGTCCCGTGCACTCGTGACTCGGCAGGGCGCGAAGGCGGCACTTCTGGGGAGTGGAATTGGCGTCGCGCTTCTGTCGGTGGGTTTCGTCGCCGACCAGCTCACGCGCGACAGTGGCCTGGGCTTCGACGTGACTCTCGCGAACAGGCTCGTTCTGACCTCACTCGCCGCCGCCGTTGTGCTGGTTGGTGCCGCCATCCCCGACCGTGGGGTGAGCGCACTCGATCGCCGGGTCGAATTCTGGGTGGCAACCGGAGCATCGGCCATCGCGCTTCCCGCGGCGACGTTAGTGCTGGCGCGGATGCCCGCCGCAGATCGCAATACACTCCTGCTCCCGCAGGACTGGACCAGTCTGGCCATCGCGCTCGTCCTCCTGGGGGCGCTGACCTTGTGGCTTGGATTGCGCAAAAACCAACCACTGCGCCCAGAACGCGCCATTGCGTCCATCGCCGCAGGACCAGTGCTGTACCTTGCCGCGGCCTCCTTCGCGCAACTGCTTCAACTGCCGGAATTCGTGGTCACCGTCGTCCCCATCACTGCCGCGCTACTCGCTGCCGCGGGATCACTCACTGTCACAACACTGCGTCCAAGTACAGCTCCGCGGTGGACTCGCGAACTTGGTGTCGCGCTGGTGGGCATCCCTGCGGTCATTTTATCGGTGAGGGCGGATGACGGCCTCACCTGGCTCGTCCTGCTCCTCGCCGCCGTTGCTGCACTCCTGCTCGCCATCGACCGGGACGGGCTCTTTTCCTCCGGCTCGGCACGACGCCATGTTGGCTGGATCGCACTCGCTCTCGCCACGGCAGGATTGTGGTGGAGGCTCGACGGGGATCGGGTCAGCAATCTCGAGTTCTACGTTGTGCCGCTGACCGTCGCGCTCCTTGTGATCGCCTCGCTCATCGCCATCACCACCCGCAAAGAGAAACCTCCGCGCGACTCTGCTGTTGCTCCGATGATCGCGCTGGGTGGCCTCCTGGTGAGCGTGCTCCCCCTTGGCGCCAATGCCGCGACCGGATCGACAACGTACGCGGCCTGGTTGTTCGCCATCACTGCAGCTCTCCTCGTTGCCGGTAGTGCCGTCAATCGGGGAGTTCTCGTCCAAAGGTTCGCGGATGTCTGCGCACTCGCGGGCGCAATTGGTGTAATCGTGATCGCGTACGGCCGCACACTGTTCCTGCCGCTCGCGGAACTGGAACGCGACATCTGGCCAGCGGCCGCGTTCGTTGTGCTCGCTCTCGCCGCATTCCTTCAGGCGCGCGGACTCATTTCCGGCTCTGAGCGTTTCCGCTCGATCGTGAGCCAGACACTGGGCCTGGTTGCCTTGACGGTGATCCTCGTGCTGGAGGTCCCGGCACTGTGGCAGGAAGCGACGGGAGGCGTTCGGGCATTCACTCTGGTGGTGCTGTTTTCCGCCGTCCACGTCATCGCATTCCTGGTCTCGCGAACGCCGCTCACGCGCCTGCTCGCGACCGTCTCCATCATCTACGCAGCAATCAGCGCGCTCGCCAGCATCTGGACGGATGCCCTCCACCCGATTGAACTGGCGAGCATACCCATCGCTCTCGCGCTGCTTGCCACGGGCGCAGTGCAGCTTCGGGCGGAACCCTCCGCGCGAAGCTGGCCCTGGCTCGGCCCGGGGACCGCCATCCTGCTCGTCCCCTCACTCCTCGCCACCATGGATGAACGACCCCTGTGGCGCCTGGTCGGCCTCGGCGTCGCAGCGGTCGTGGTCATCGTGGCTGCGGTAGTCCTCCGACTCCAGTCCCCGTTCACGATCGGTGTGGTTGTGGTGCTCATCCACGGCGTTGCCACGTTCCTGCCGCAGTTGCGCGCAGCATACGAATTTTTGCCGTGGTGGTTGTGGTTGGGGGCCGGTGGTGTGCTGTTAATTGTGCTCGCAGCGCGTTACGAGCAACGAATCCGCAATCTGAAGGATGTCGCGCTGAAATTCGCCGCATTGAGGTGATTCTGACCCCCAAACGGGGGACTGCGAGACCATTTTTGGCCCCCTATCATGGGGGTACCGTTTACCCCCCGGCTCACGGTAAGCCAAACGCCGCAACCCGAAACGCCAAGCGGCAGGCAACTGCAGGAATAACGATGTCCCCTACCCCGCAACAGTCCCTCCCTCCATTTGGCTGGTATCCGGACCCCACAGGGCTTCCGATGCTGCGCTGGTGGACAGGAACCGCATGGACTGACCAGCTCGAGGCACCCCGCCCGGAGATTCAGCCGGCGGCAGGTTATACGACCTTGAATCTTGGTCAGCGCGACCTGCTGGCGTCGTAGAGGTCATCCGCTTTTCTGCTCTCGCAGTTCTGGTCTGGTGAAGCGCTTAGCGTTGTAGCCAGGCCAGAACCGCGAGCACGGAGAGGACTCCCTGATCACGCTCGCTACCTGAGTGGCCAAAGGCCGTCTCGAAGGGAGGGTTGGATTACTTGTGGGTTGCGTGTGGGTTCCCTTCGAGGCTCGCTTCGCTCGCACCTCAGGGAACGGAGTCCAGCACTGCGCTCGCACCTCAGGGAACGTGTTTGATCAAACGATTCGGTGGGTGGGGCGACCCGCTAGCAGGGTCAGTGCGACAGGCATCGTGCGCAATTCGTCTCCGGTTGCGGTGGACAGGTCGCGGTCCACTGCGATGAGATCCGCCACCTGCCCAACGTCGACGCGGGAATGCGTGGATGCGCCGAGCGCCTCGCCCACAGTGATTCTCTGCTCCGGGTGCCACGGCTCGCGACCTTCTCGCGACCGCGACACCGCGGCGCTGATCGTGACCCACGGGTCCAGGGGCGAGACCGGCGCATCGGAACCGAGAAGCAACTGGGCGCCCGCGTCGATCAAACTGCGGAACGCGAACGAGCGGTCCGTCCGCCCGGCCCAGTACCGTTCGGCGATGTCGCGGTCATCCATTGCGTGTTCCGGCTGCACGCTCGCCGCCACCCCGAGGGCGGCAAACCGGGGGAAGTCCTGCTTTCGAAGGAGTTGGGCGTGCTCGATGCGTCCGCGGCATCCGACCATCTCAAACGCGTCCAGTGCGAGCCGGTTCGCTTCGTCGCCGATCGCGTGCACGGCAGGGTGGATGCCCGCGCCCCACGCGGTGCGCAGAAGCGGAACGAGTTGATCGGTCGGCACCGTGAGGAGTCCGCGCTCGCTCGTTCCGGGATAGTTTTCGATGCAGTATGCGGTGCGAGTGTTGAGCGACCCATCAGTGAGGATTTTGAACTGGCCAACCGTGAGCAGTCCGCTCGAGCCTTCGATTTCTTCACCCGTGCTGTGGCCCGCGGCAACCGCCGCGTCGAGGTCCTCAGTGTAGATACCGGCCTGGACGCGCAGCGCGTCGAATCCGGTCGCAAACCGCCGCCGCCAACTTGCGAGATTGTCGGTCATCTCGTAGTCGACTACCCCCACGACTCCCCGTGCCGCCGCAGCCGTAGCCGCCTCTGCCACCCACTCGTCGAGCGTCGCGTCGGGTACCTGGCCGAGCCGCCCGACGACCTCGAAGCAATCGTCCTCCAGCAGCACGCCAGTCGGATGCCCTGTATATCCGTACAGCGCGAGCGCCGGAGTGTTGAGCCAGCAACAGTGCAGGTCGCCGCTGATGAGCACGGCGGGAACGCCGGGAACGGCGGCATCCAGGAGCTCAATGGTCGGCACGTCCGGCCACAGACCGTCACGGAAACCATGCCCGATGATGGGCTGACCTGCCGCTAGTCGGATGCGCGCCAGACTGTCGGTCATTGTGCCCGCGGCATCCGCAGCCGATGCCGCTGCAGACAGGTCGATGCGACGCACGGCGAGCGCCTGCTGGTTCGCATGCACGTGGTGGTCCCAGAGCCCGGGCAACAACCAGCGGCCGTCAACGTCGATGCGCTCTCCCGCAGCCGGATGGGTCCCCGCTGGCGAGATCGACGCAATTCGGCTGTCGGCGAGGACCACGTCGAAAGTCGAATCTCCGACGCGTGCGTTCGTGATGGTGGTCACGAGTTGGTCCCGTTTACCCTGCGCATGTCCTCCGCGAGTTGCGGATGGGCATAGTTCGCACCGTGGTCGAGCTCCTCGACAATGGTGTGTTTGATCTCATCCGACTTGTTCTGACTGAGCTTCAGCCGAGCCTCAAATCGCGAAACGACAATGCGAAAGCCGACGGTTCCGTCGAAGATACTCCGGCCATACTCTTCGTTATCTTTCAGGAGCTTCGGATGCGGCATCCGACCTTCGAAGTGCTCGACGAGCTCGTCAAGAACACGCCAGTTCTCCTCGTCGCTCAGGATTTCGGGCACCCCGTAGAGGTGCGCCGTTGAATGGTTCCACGTGGGCACGGCGGGGATGTCGCCGTACCAGCCCGGTGAAATGTAGCCGTGTGCGCCCTGGATGATGACGAGCACCTCAGCTTCGCCGAGTTCGAGGGAGCGGTCGTCCGGCTTGCCGACGTGACTGACGATGCTGATGTCGTCGCGGCCCTCTTCGAGCATCACGGGATAGTGCGCCGCCACGAGCCCTTTCGCGGTGTTCGCGACGATGGTCGCCCACGGGTTTTCGCGAATGAGTTTCCTCACTTCGTCGGGATCTTTCGTCACGTAGTGGGGCGTGCGTCTCATGTGCTCAAGCTTGCCACGATTGGGGGTCCGAGCCTGCTACGCCTGGCAGCGCGGGCACCAGTACAGCTTGCGCGCAGCGGCGACCTCCAGGACGATGTTCGTCCCGCACGTTCGGCATGGGAGCCCCGCGCGGCGATACACCCAGTGCCGGTCATCGCGGCTCGCGAGAGCCTTCGCGTAGTCCTCCTCCGAGAGGTCATCCATCGTGAGCATCTGACCGGCTTGCACGCCGATGTGCAGCAAATGCGACCAGTCCCTCCAGAGCGCGCGCACGACATCCTCGGGAACGTCTCGGCCCGGTGTGTGCGGGTTCAGTCCGGCGCGGTAAAGCAGCTCCGCGCGATAGACGTTCCCGATGCCGCTCACCACGGACTGATCCATGAGGAGCAGGCCGATGCGCGTCGGCTTGCGTCGGATGACGTCGACGAAGCGGTCTTCGGCAGCTTGGCTGTCATCCACGAGCGGATCGGGTCCAAGCCTCGCGATGACGGCCGCAACTTCTTCGGGTTCGAGCACTTCGCATGCGGTCGGCCCACGAAGATCGGCGACCGCGGTTTCGGTGAGGAGCCTCACGCGCACTTGACCGATTGGTTCAGGAGGGAACGTCTCCAGGGACTTCTCGGTCTCCTGTTCGGACATCCTCAGGCGGGTGCGGCGCGGCGCGCCGATCGAGTGGAGGGAGTCTTCGTGCTCGCCGACGACCGTATCGTGTCCGCTCCCTGAGGAGCTGGCAAAGCCAGCGTCTCGAAGGGAGTTACCTGGGGCGCTCCCTTCGAGACGGCCTTCGGCCTCCTCAGGGAGCGGGATTCCGCGCATGCCGGTTTGCCCCATGCGGCCGCCCGCGGATGCTGTGGTCGCGTCCGCCGTGATGCCGCCCGCGAAATCCCACGCGCCGTAAATGCCCAGGTGCACGCGCAACCAGAGGCGTGGCGCGTCCTCGTCGGCTGCGAACTCGAGGAACAGCTGCTTGCCGACGGCCTGGGAATCCGTCATGAGGAGCCCGTCGAGAAGGGAGGCACCGTGTGCGAATCGCCCCTGTGGCGAACTGACGGCAACCCGATGTCCCACGAAATTCAGGGCGAACTGCCGGGCGATGCGGTGGACGGAGTGACCTTCCGGCACCTCAGTCGACCTGCTTGCCCGCGATCGCGCCGGTGTCCTCGTACTCGAGCAGCTGGCTGATGCGGCGCGCGTGACGCTCCGCGCCGGAGAACGGGGTAGCGATGAACGTGTCGATGAAGAGAATCGCCTCCTCCACCGTGTGCTGGCGGGCGCCGATGGAGATCACGTTCGCGTCGTTGTGTTCGCGCGCAAGCTGAGCGGTCGGCACGTTCCACACGAGCGCAGCCCTCGCGCCACGAACCTTGTTCGCGGCCATCTGTTCGCCGTTGCCGGAGCCGCCGAACACGATGCCGAGAGCGTCGATCCCCGCCTGCTGGTCTGCGACAACGCCGATCGCCGCGTTGATGCAGAACGACGGGTAGTCATCCAGCTCGTCGTACTCGGCCGGTCCATGGTCAATGACGTCGTGGCCGGCGGCGCGCAGATGTTCCTGAAGCGTGCGGCTGAAGTCGAGCCCGGCATGGTCGGTCGCGATGTGGATGCGCATGACCCCATTCTACGAAGACTTGTCGGGGGCAGGTCTGGCCTTTGGGCGGCGACGGGGGCACACTGGAGGAAGCGTTCCTCGTTCGGTAGGGAGGCCAGCGATGACGAAACGCACTGACGATGTGCCCCTGATCGTTCCGGTCCTGTCGGCGGGCAAACACCGAACGCCGCGCAGCGGCGGATGCTTCATGGAGTTCGCGTCCTACCTCGCGGGCGAGCGCTGGAGCGATCACCCCGCGTGCACGCATCCTGCTCTCGCGTTTCTGGCGCGTCTGACCAACGATTGCAGCTCGGATCGGAACAGATCACAACTGGCCGAACTCATCCCCTCGGTGATCGGGCTGAACGGCGACGATGATCGGGTCGAACTGCTCATTGCACTGCGCGTGGCTATGGCGGCGCTGCCGATCGCGAGCGAGGAGCGGCAGCGTGCTTTGGCTGTGGGGATCCTGTCCTGCGAGTGGCAATTGTCCCGGCGCGGATACCCTCCGGGACCGGAACTGCGCGAGCGCATTCGGGCCGCGTTCGACAGCGCGCCGCTTGCGGGCAGTTGGGCACGGGACTTCGTGGCGGGAAGCGCCTTGCCCACGCGCGAACGCGCGATCTCGCGCATGGCCGAGTCGATCATCCGGGTCGGCGTTCTCGGGATCGCGCAGGCGTGCACGGCCGGCGCTGATGCGAAGCTGCGCGACGTGCTGCGCGGCGCCATCGCCGACTGCGCGGCGCTGTTCGGGCCCGGCTCAGTCGAAAATGGGGTCGCGGGTGCGGGTGCGCTTGATCTCGAAGAAACCGTCGTAGCTCGCCGCCGCAACAACGCCGTCCCACAGCGCGAGGGCCTGTTCGCCCTTCGGCGCGGGTGAAATCACCGGGCCGAAGAACGCGACACCGTTCACGGCGATCACCGGCGTGCCAACATCCTGCCCGACCCGGTTGATTCCGTCGAAGTGGCTCGCGCGCATCTGCTCGTCATATTCGTCGCTGTCCGCGTACTTCAGGTACTCGGCGGGCAGCCCCAAGTCCGCGAGGGCTGCCGGGATCACTTCATCCGGGTTCTTCGATCCGCCCGGGTGGATGCGGGTGCCGAGCGCGTCGTACAGCGGCTTCACCATGTCCTGGCCCTCGAGCTCGTGGACCGCGGCCACCAAACGCGTGTAGCGAAGGGCTCTCGGGAAGAACGTGCGATAGCTTTCCGACACGTCCTTGTCTTCGTTCAGCACGGCGAGGCTCATCACGTGCCAGGTGACATCGAGGTTGCGCAACGTCGCCACTTCGCCAACCCAGCGGCTCGTCATCCACGCCCACGGGCAGGATGGGTCGAACCAAAAGTCGACGGAAGTGGGCGCGGTGGAATCAGGAATATTTTCAGGCATGCTTTCACGATACGTGGGACCGCCGAATCCTGCTGACCTCACAGTTCACCGCTACTAGGCTGGATACACCTCACTGGGCGCATCCGCCCAGCCAACACTCGTTGATCCCCACAAAGGAGACTGCTGTGCCCGGCGACAACCTCACCCGACTCGAAGCCCAGGAGCGCAAGGCGCTCGTCAACGTTGACAGATACGACGTCACGCTCGACCTCACGACGGGTGCTGAAGTGTTCCGCAGCACGACCGTGGTGCGGTTTACGGCAAAGGCTGGAGCATCCACGTTCGTTGACGCGTTCACCCGCACCGTGCACTCCATCGAGCTCAACGGCACGTCGGTCGACACCTCCGCTGCGGATGGCGTACGCATCCAACTCGACAACCTCGCCGCCGACAACGTACTCACGATCGTCGCGGACGCCGAATACACGAACTCGGGCGAAGGCCTTCACCGCTTCGTCGACCCCGTGGACGGCGAGGTGTACCTGTACTCCCAGTTCGAGGTGCCGGACTCCCGCCGCGTCTTCGCCGTGTTCGAGCAGCCGGACCTGAAAGCGACGTTCCGCTTCACCGTCACCGCTCCTTCCGCATGGGAGGTGGTCAGCAACCAGCCCGTCGAAACGCGCACCGAGGATGGCGACAACGCGACCTGGGTGTTCACAGCGACGCCACGCATCTCCTCCTACATCACCGCGATCGTCGCCGGCCCGTACGCGAAAGTGACGAGCGAACTCACGAGCAGCGACGGCCGCACCATCCCGCTCGGCATTTACTCGCGCAAATCGCTCAGCCAGCACCTCGATGCCGACTACATTTTCGACATCACGCGCAAGGGCTTCGCGTATTACGAAGAGAAGTTCGACTACCCGTATCCGTTTGAGAAATACGATCAATTGTTCGTGCCCGAGTTCAATGCGGGCGCGATGGAGAACGCCGGTGCTGTGACGTTCACCGAGACGTACGTGTTCCGCTCCAAAGTGACGGATGCGATCAAGGAGCGCCGCGTCGTCACGATCCTGCACGAGCTCGCCCACATGTGGTTCGGCGATCTCGTCACCATGAAGTGGTGGAACGACCTGTGGCTGAACGAGTCCTTCGCCGAGTGGGCATCCACCATCTCCACCGCGAACGCCACGGAGTGGACTGAGGCGTGGACCACCTTCCAGGCGATGGAGAAAAGCTGGGCGTACCGTCAGGACCAGCTCCCGTCGACGCACCCCGTCGTCGCGACCATCAACGACCTCGAAGATGTCCAGGTCAACTTCGACGGCATCACCTACGCGAAGGGCGGCTCAGTCCTGAAACAGCTCGTCGCCTGGGTGGGCGAGGACGAATTCTTCGCCGGCGTCGCCGCGTACTTCAGGAAGCACGCGTGGGGCAACACCGAATTGAAGGACCTGCTCGCCGAACTCGAGACCACCAGCGGCCGCAAACTCACCGAGTGGTCGAAGCTGTGGCTGGAGACCGCCGGTGTGAACACGCTGCGCCCCGAATTCGAAACCGACGCGAACGGTAAATTCACGAGCTTCGCCGTGCTGCAAAGCGCCCACCCCGACTACCCCACCATCCGCCCGCACCGCCTCGCCATTGGCTTCTACACCCTCGATGGCGGCAAACTCGTGCGCACCCATCGTCACGAACTGGATGTCGACCCTTCGACAGGATCAGGGCGAGCGGCAGGGCGCACCGAGGTGCCCGAGTTCGTCGGGATGGCGAAGCCGGACCTCGTTCTCATCAACGACGACGATCTCGCGTACACGAAGATCCGCCTCGACGACGACTCGCTGGATGTCGCACTGGAGCACCTGAAAGACATCGACAACCCGCTCGCACGGGCGCTCGTGTGGGGTGCCGTGTGGGATGCGACGCGGGATGCTGAAACCCGCCCAAGCGACTACGTGACCCTCGTTCTGCGCAACATCGCCACCGAGACGGAGAGCACGACCATCCGCACGACGCTGAACCAGCTCGCGCTCACGGCGAAGCAGTACGTGGACCCCTTTGAGCGTGCGAAGACGCTCGAGAGAATCGGATCCGACCTGTGGACGCTCGCACAGCTGGCCGAGCCCGGGTCGGATGCGCAATTCCAGTTCGTGAAGTTCTTCGCGCACCTCGCGTCGGTCGGCGACCACGTGGCGGCCCTCCGCGGTCTGCTCGACGGCACCGTCGTGCTGAAGGGTCTCGAGATTGACACCGACCTCGGGTGGGAGATCCTCGAAGGCCTCGTGCTGAACGGTGCCGCAACGCCATCGGACATCGACGACATGCTCGCGAAGGACAACACCGCGAACGGTGCGCAGGCCGCCGCGCGCGCCCGGGCGACGTTCCCGACATCCGACGCGAAGCTCGCGGCGTTCGACTCGCTCGTGGACTCCGACGAACTGCCGAACGCGATCGTGCGCAACACGGCGCTTGGCTACCAGCACGTCAACGACCCTGCGCCGCTCGAAGCCGTCGTGCCGAAGTACTTCGCGTCCCTGAACACTGTGTGGAAGAGCCGAAGCTACCACATCGCTGAGACGCTCGTCGTCGGGCTGTACCCGGCACCGCTCGCCTCGCAGTCCCTCGTCGACGCGACCAAGGAATGGCTGGACGCGAATCCGGATGTGCCGGCCCTGCGCCGCCTCGTCATCGAAAACCTCGCCGGCGTCGAGCGTGCACTGGCGGCCCAGGCGAAGGATGCGCAATAACAGACGATGACTGACGTGAACTGGGCTGACTTTTGGGCCGCAATCGGCGGCTTCGTCAACGACTGGCGCGTGCCCATGACGATTGTGGCCATCGTGGTCGGCACCGTCGTGTTGCGCTGGCTGCTTCTGGTGATCCTCCGCCGATCGATCGATCGCGTCGTCTCCGGGGTCAAGAAGACCCACAACGTCGAACAAACCCAGGAGCTTGCCTCCGCGCCGCTGCGCGCCGCCCGCATCGTGCAGCGCACGCGCACGCTCGGCACGGTCATCAACAGTTCCCTCACCGTGATCCTCCTGGGCGCGGCACTCGTCCTCATTCTGGACACCGTCGGCGTGCCGGTGCTCGGCATTCTCGGGGCGGCCGGGGTTGTCGCGGCCGGCCTCGCCTTCGGCGCCCAAAACCTGGTGAAGGACATCCTCAACGGCATGTTCATGGTGTTCGAAGACCAGTTCGGGATCGGCGACGTCGTCGACCTAGGCGTCGCCTCAGGCACCGTCGAATCGGTGGGCGTGCGCATCACGAGCATCCGGGATGTGAGCGGTACGCTGTGGCATGTTCGCAACGGCGAGATCCTGCGCGTCGGCAACAAGTCGCAGGGTTGGGCGAGGGTCATCATCGATCTTCCCGTTCCCTACACGGCCGACCTGGACGCAATCAAGGGTGTCATCCTCACGACCGCGAAACTCCTGACCACCGATCCGGCATGGCAGCGAAAGATCATCGAGAACCCGGAAATCTGGGGTGTGGAATCGTTCAGCGCTGAGGCGATCGTGCTTCGGCTCGTGATCAAGACCCGCTCTGCCGATCAATGGGATGTCGCCCGCGAGTTGCGAATGCGCATCAAACTCGCACTCGACAACTACGGCGTGAGCATCCCCTCCCTGAATCGGATGATCGTCGATCAGCACCGCGCGATTCCCGGACCCGGGGTTCGGTCCGCGTCCGAGCCGGATGATGCCGACTCCGCGGGGAAGTCCGGCGCGCGGTGAGCGAACTGGACGCCGCGCTGTTCCACCAAATCGGCGGCAGCGAGACCTTCGAACGGCTCGTGCGACGCTTCTACGAAGGAGTGCAGGGCGATCCTGTGCTGTGGCCCCTGTATCCGCAGCACGATCTCGAGGGCGCCATCCATCGGCTCAGCACCTTCCTTCAGCAATACTGGGGCGGGCCGACGACCTACAGCGACGAGCGCGGTCATCCTCGACTGCGGCAGCGGCACGCGGCGTTCAAGGTCAACCCCGAAGCCAGAGACCGCTGGCTCGGACACATGAAGATGGCCCTCGATTCGCTTGAACTTCCCCCGCTCCAGCACGCCTCGTTCTGGGATTATCTTGATCGGGCGGCGCACTCGCTCGTGAACACTTTCGACGAATGACAGGAAGCGGATGGCGAACCCCGTGAACAGATTCCCCTGGATAGCCGGCGTCGTGATCTCGGCGGCGGCAGCGCTCCTCGCCTGGGGAATTCACGTGCTCATACCGGCGATTCCGCTGCTGACCGCCGCCGTCGCGCTCGGCATCATCGTGGCGCAAATCCCTCCTGCGCGCCGCGAAATCGTCGGCTCGCTTGCCCCCGGCCTGTCGGTGGCATCCAAACGGTTCATGCGCCTCGGCATCGTCCTGCTCGGACTCAAATTGAGCCTGATCGACATTGCCCACCTTGGGTGGTTGACGATCCTGCTCGTCGTTGCCCTCGTGCTCGTCACCTTCGTGGCTACCTACTGGATGGGCAGAGCCGCGAAATTGCCGAAACACGAGCCGCTGCTGATCGCGACCGGGTTTTCGATTTGCGGAGCGTCCGCGATCGGGGCGATGAGCGGGGCAGTGCGGGCGAAGGATTCCGAGGCCGCGACGCCGGTCGCGCTCGTCACCCTGTGCGGCACGCTCGCGATCGCGGTGCTGCCGATCTTCTGGCATCCGCTCGGATTCACCGCCGACCAGTTCGGGCACTGGGTCGGCGCGAGCGTCCACGACGTCGGGCAGGTCGTGGCGACCGCCCAACTCGCGGGCACGAGTGCTCTGGCCATCGCCGTCGTCATCAAACTCACGCGCGTGCTCATGCTCGCCCCCATGGTGTCGATCGCCTCCCTCGCGGTGCGGCAGCGCGACCTCAGGGCGTCGTCGGGTGTCGAAGCCGATCCCGCGGCGGACGCGAAGCCAACCAGACGCCCCCCGATCGTTCCCCTGTTCGTTGCCGGGTTCCTGCTTGCTGTGGCAATCCGGTCCTTCGTTCCCCTGCCAGAGGCCGCACTCTCGGTGGCAGACACACTGCAAACTGCGCTGCTCGCCATGGCACTTTTCGGATTGGGAACCGGCGTCCGGGTGAAGGAACTGGTCAGCACCGGATGGCGGTCTCTCCTCGTCGGACTCGCATCCTGGGCGCTCATCGCCGTACTCGCCTACTTCGCCGTGGTGCTGACCTGAATCGGCTGAGCTGAATCCGGCTCACCTGAATCGTGCTGAGCTGAATCCTGCTCACCCGAGTCGTCGCGCCAGAGCACCAATCGCGGTCCGCCGCGCGCGGGTGAAGTGATCACGCGCGGGTGTTGCAACACCCGCTCTCGCACGAAACACCCGCGCGCGCGGTCACGGTGGCGCTGAGTCTGTGGGCCGCGGGTTACCCTGCCGGTGCCGTCATGACTCGGTGGACGAGAGGCACGCCGGGGCGGTAGGCGAAGTGCACGTAGCTCGGGGCATCGAGGATCACGAGGTCCGCGCGCTGGCCAACGGCGAGGCCACCCACGTCGGTGCGGCGAAGTGCTGCCGCTCCCCCGGCGGTCGCGGCCCACAGTGCTTCGGCCGGGCTGAAGTTCATGTCCCGCACGGCGACGGCGACGCAGAACGGCATCGACGAGGTGAAACTGGAGCCGGGGTTGCAGTCGCACGCAATCGCGACTGTCGCGCCCGCGTCGAGGAGGCGGCGCGCATCCGGATACGGCTGGCGCGTCGAGAACTCGACCCCAGGCAACAAGGTTGCCACGGTGTCCGATTCGGCGAGCGCATCCACATCCGCGTCGGTGAGGAACGTGCAGTGGTCGACACTCGCCGCCCCAAGTTCGACCGCGAGCTGCACGGCTCCGGAGGGCGCGAGCTGTGCGCCATGCATCCGAGCGCCGAGCCCCCGAGCCGTGCCCGCCGTGAGGATCGCGCGCGCCTGGTCCACGTCGAACGCGCCGTCATCGCAGAACACGTCGATCCACTTCGCGTGGGCAGCGCACACGTCCAGCATCTCCCCCGTGACGAGCGACACGTACCCGGCCGGATCATCCTCGAATTCGGCGGGAACGACGTGCGCACCGAGAAACGTCGTCTCGGTCGTAAACGTCTTCGCGATCGCGAGCGCACGCGCCTCATCGATCGCCGTCAGCCCGTAGCCGCTCTTGATCTCGACCGTCGTCGTGCCCTGCGAGCGCATTTCGGCAACGAGCCGCGACGTGTTCGCGGCCAGCTCCGCATCCGAGGCCGCGCGGGTCGCAGCAACCGTCGTACGTATGCCTCCAGCCGCATACGGCTGCCCGGTCATCCGGTGCTCGAACTCGGCAGAGCGGTCCCCAGCAAACACGATGTGGCTGTGGCTGTCCACGAAACCCGGAATCACGCAGCGTGCTTTCGCGTCAATGAACTCGTCGGCGTCAGGAGCCGAACCGGCATCCCCAACCCAGGCCACCGTGCCGCCGTCGATCACGAGGGCAGCATGTTCCCGCTCCGGCCGCTCGGTCTCGTTCGTGACGAGCAGGCCGATGTTGTCGATAAGTGTGCTCATTACCCATCAGTCTCGCGCATCGGCACGCGAACGTGCAGGCGCTCCGCAACCTCGATCGCATCCTCGTAACCGGCATCGGCATGCCGGATGACACCCATGCCCGGGTCGTTGCTGAGCACGCGAGCGATTTTCTGTGCCGCGAGCTCGGTGCCGTCCGCGACAGTCACCTGCCCGGCGTGGATGGAACGGCCGATCCCGACGCCACCGCCGTGGTGAATCGACACCCAGGTCGCACCGGAAGAGGTGTTCACGAGCGCGTTCAGGAGCGGCCAGTCCGCGATCGCATCCGAGCCGTCCTTCATCGCCTCGGTCTCGCGGTACGGCGACGCGACGGAACCCGAATCGAGGTGGTCGCGACCGATCACAATGGGTGCCGAGATCTCGCCCGAAGCGACCATCTCGTTGAACTTGAGGCCAGCCCTGTCGCGTTCGCCATACCCGAGCCAGCAGATGCGGGCAGGGAGCCCCTGGAAGTGCACGCGCTCCCCCGCCATCGTGATCCACTTCGCGAGCGACTTGTTCTCCGGGAACAGTTCCAGGATCGCCTTGTCCGTTGCCGCGATATCGGCCGGATCGCCGCTCAGCGCAGCCCAGCGGAACGGCCCCTTGCCCTGCTCGAACAGCGGGCGGATGTAGGCCGGCACGAACCCGGGGAACGCGAACGCTCTCTCGAATCCGGCCGTCTTCGCCTCGGTGCGGATGTTGTTGCCGTAGTCGAACACCTCGGAGCCGGCATCCTGGAAGCCGACCATGGCCTCCACCTGCTTGCGCATGGAATTGCGTGCCTTCGTCGCGAACCCTTCCGGGTCGGCCTCACGCGCCGCGTGCCACTCGTCGAACGTGAACTCGAGCGGAAGGTAGGCGAGCGGGTCGTGCGCGCTCGTCTGGTCGGTGACGATGTCGAGCTCGGCGCCGAGCTCCAGCATCCGCGGGAACACGTCGGCGGCATTGCCGAGCAGACCGATGCTGAGTGCCTCCTTCTTGTCGCGCGCGGCGTACGCGAGTTCGAGCGCGTGTTCGATGGAGGTGGCCTCGACATCGAGGTACCGGTGCTCAAGGCGGCGGTCGATGCGACTCTGGTCCACGTCGACGCAGATCGCCACCCCGTCGTTCATGGTGACCGCGAGCGGCTGGGCGCCACCCATCCCGCCGAGGCCGCCGGTGAGGGTGATCGTGCCGGCAAGCGTGCCGGAGAGTTTCTGGTCGGCGATCGCGGAGAACGTCTCATACGTGCCCTGCAGGATGCCCTGCGTGCCGATGTAAATCCACGACCCTGCGGTCATTTGCCCGTACATCGTGAGGCCGAGGGCTTCGAGGCGGCGGAACTCGTCCCAGTTCGCCCAGTCCCCGACGAGGTTCGAGTTCGCGATGAGCACGCGCGGCGCCCACTCATTTGTGCGCATGACGCCGACGGGCTTACCGGACTGCACGAGCATCGTCTCGTCATTCTTGAGCGTTGTGAGCGTGCGCACCATCGCGTCGAACGCCTCCCAGTTGCGCGCGGCCTTGCCGGTGCCGCCGTACACGACGAGGTCATCCGGGTGCTCCGCGACTTCCGGGTCGAGGTTGTTTTGGAGCATCCGCAGCACGGCCTCCTGCTGCCAGCCGAGCGTATGCAATTCTGTTCCGCGGTAGGCCTTGACTGGCCGGGCTCCTGCGCTCATACGAGTTCTCCTCCTGTTTTCGAAATTGCGGATGCCGCGGCCGCGAGCAGCGAGCCGTCGAGCACCATGTCGTGGGCGGCCGCGATTTCCGGGGCCAGGTAACGGTCGGTGGCGGGGCCCTCGACCCGGGTGCGAAGCAGGGCACGCACGGCGGCGCCGACGGGGCCGGGTTGCACCGGCGCACGCAAGTCCATCGCGCGGGCGCTCGTGAGCAGCTCGATCGCGATCACGCGACTGAGGCCATCAATCGATCGACGGAGCTTTCGCGCGGCGCTCCACCCCATCGACACGTGGTCCTCTTGCATCGCCGAGGACGGGATCGAGTCGACGCTCGCGGGCACCGCGAGGCGTTTGAGCTCGCTCACGATCCCCGCTTGCGTGTACTGCGCAATCATGTGTCCCGAGTCGACACCGGGGTCGTCGGCGAGAAACGCATTCAGACCGTGGTTGCGGGCGACATCCAGAAAGCGGTCGGTGCGCCTCTCGCTCATGCTCGCGAGGTCCGCTACAGCGATCGCCAGGAAGTCGAGCACGTAGCCGAGCGGCGCCCCGTGAAAGTTGCCGTTCGACTCGAGGCGGTCATCGAGCGTGACGACGGGGTTGTCGATGGCGCTCGCGAGCTCGCGCTCGGCCACCAGTGTCGCGTGGTCGATCGTGTCGCGCACCGCCCCGTGCACTTGCGGCGCGCAGCGCAGCGAGTAGGCATCCTGCACGCGGGTGAAGCCCTCAGGACGGCCGATCATGGTGGAGTCCTTGAGCACGGCGCGCATGTTCGCGGCAGACGTTTGCTGCCCCAGTTGCGGGCGGAGCGCGTGCAGATCGGCCGCGAACACGGCATCCGTACCCTGCAGCCCTTCGACGCTCAGCGCCGCAGCCAGGTCGGCCGTCAGGACGAGCTGTCGCAGGTCGTGAATCGCCATCACGAGCATCCCGAGCATGCCGTCGGTGCCGTTGATAAGGGCGAGTCCCTCCTTCTCGCGGAGCTCGATCGGCTCGACCTTCGCCGCGGCGAGTGCCTCAGATGCCGGCATGAGCGTGCCGCTCGCGTCCCGAACCTCGCCCTCGCCGAGCAGCGCCAGCGCGCAGTGCGCGAGCGGTGCGAGGTCACCGGAGCAGCCGAGGCTGCCGTATTCGCCAACGATCGGCGTGATGCCCGCGTTGAGCAGTTTCACGTAGGTTTCGGCGACGACGGGGCGCACGCCGGTTCGGCCGGTCGCCAGGGTGGAGAGGCGAAGGAGCATCGTGGCGCGCACCACTTCGCGCTCGACCTCAGGGCCGCTGCTCGCCGCATGGCTGAGCACGAGCGAGCGCTGCAGTTGCGCACGCCGCTCGAACGGGATGTGCTTGCTCGCGAGCGCACCGAATCCGGTCGAGACGCCGTAGTGCGGCTGCGGATCAGCGGCGAGCGACTCGATCACCGCGCGGCTGTGCTCCATGGCGGAAACGGCATCCGGTGCCAACGCCACGGCCGCTCCGTCTCGTGCGACAGCAACCACGTCGGCGCGGCTCGGCGCACCGGCACCAATTTCAACAACATCCATGCCACTCATTAGAGCCCCAATTCTGTTGGCCTGGCCCAACTTGCGCGATAATCTGTCTGGTATTCCAGACAATAGTCCCGCCCTCTTCCTGAGAATTCAGGAAATCGCGTGACGACCCAGCATCCGACCCCCGAGAATCCGGATGCTGCCACAAACGCCAAACGCAGTTTCCTGAATTTTCGAGAGAGGGATGGCGGATGGGGGCCACCAGACACGCCGAGGGCGAAGGAGGAACGATGACGAGTGTGCCTGCCGCGCGGAACACGCTGCGCATCATCCGGTATTTGGCCGGCCACAGCGGGCCGGTACGCGCGACCACCATTAGCCGGGACCTCGGCCTCCCGCGGTCGAGCATCTACCACCTGCTGCGCGTGCTTCAGGATGAGCGATTCGTCGTGCACTCGCCCGAAAACCAGGGCTACGCGCTCGCCCCGCTGCTCGGCGAAATCGGATCGTCGGTTCTGGCATCCAATGCCCTCGCCACGCTCGCAGCGCCCGTTCTGGAGCGGCTCGTCGCCGAGACCAAACTGCCCGTCGTCGCACACCTCGGCGTGCTTCAGCACGCGGATGTCGTCTACGCCTCCAAGGTCGCCGCCCCGCGTGCGCCCGCCGTCGTCACCAGCATCGGAGTGCGTCTGCCCGCCCACCTCACCGCGACGGGACGAGCAATGCTTGCCGCGCTTCCTGTTGCGCAGTTGGAGGCTATCTACCCCGGCTTTGAACTTCCGCTTCGTACAGAGAACGGGCCAGCGTCCGTCGGCGAGCTAGGTGTCCTGCTCGCCACATGTCGAGAGCGCGGGTGGGCGACGGAGGATGGTGATATCGATCTTGCGTACGCCTCGGTAGCCGCAGTCGTACTCGATCACAACAACTACCCGGCCGCGGCGGTCGGCCTCACTTTCCGACGCACCCTCGTGGACGACACGCAATGGACGAGGTTCGGCCGCGCTGTCGCCGCCGCGTCCTCGGCGCTCAGCCGCCGCATCCGTGGTCGCCCCTAAACTTTCATCATTCAGGAGTCCGCGTGGCTAAAGTTGTGGGTGTTGCTTCCGGTTTGCCCGGCCAGTAATCACTTTTCCCACCAGCACCACATCCTCCTGAATGATGAAAGTTTGGAGCGCGGATGTCGAGCAACACAAGCGACGCGATCGTGATTGGCGCAGGACTTGCGGGGCTTGTCGCCGCCGCCGAACTTGTGGACGCGGGCAAGGGAGTCACGATTTTAGAGCAGGAACCGGAGGCGAGCTTCGGCGGGCAGGCCTGGTGGTCGTTCGGCGGACTATTCCTCATCGACTCCCCCGAGCAGCGCCGGATGGGCATCAAGGACTCCCTCGAGCTCGCCCGGCAGGACTGGGCCGGCACAGCAGGCTTTGACCGCGACGAAGACCTCTGGCCGCGCAAGTGGGCCGAGGCCTACCTTGACTTCGCTGCGAACGAGAAGCGCGACTGGCTGCGCGGCATGGGCGTGAAATTCTTCCCCGTCGTCGGCTGGGCTGAGCGCGGCGGATACACCGCCACCGGCCACGGCAACTCGGTCCCCCGCTTTCACATCGTCTGGGGTACCGGCCCCGGCATCCTCGAACCGTTCATCGAGCGTGTGCGTGCGGGAGTCGACGCGGGGCTCGTCAGGCTGAAATTCCGCCACCGGGTCGACGAGCTCATCGTCGAAGGCGGAGCGGTCGTCGGCGCTCGAGGCATCATCCTCAAACCGGATGACGCGGGGCGCGGCGAGGCCAGCAACCGCGACAAGGCGGGCGAGTTCGAATCCCGCGCCAGCGCCGTCATCGTCGCGAGCGGCGGCATCGGCGGAAACCACGACCTCGTGCGAGAACAGTGGCCGCACCGCTTCGGCGAGCCGCCCAAGGAGATGCTGTCTGGAGTGCCCGCGCACGTTGACGGCCGCATGCTCGCGATCAGCGATAAGGCCGGTGCGAACCTCATCAACGGCGACCGCATGTGGCACTACGTCGAGGGCATCAAGAATTTCGCGCCCGTGTGGGCGAAGCACGGCATCCGGATTCTGCCCGGCCCGTCGAGCGTGTGGCTGGATGCGACAGGCAAGCGCCTGCCGGTCCCTCTCTTCCCCGGCTTCGACTCGCTCGGCACGCTCGAACACATCCTGTCGACCGGCCACGACTACAGCTGGTTCATCCTCACCCAAAAAATCATCGAAAAGGAGTTCGCGCTCAGCGGCAGCGAGCAAAACCCCGACCTGACCGGCAAAAGCATCCGCGAACTGCTGAAGCAGCGCCTCGGCAAGGGCGCCACCGGGCCGGTCGAAGCGTTCAAGGAAAAGGGCGACGACTTCATTGTCGCCGACACCCTCGACGAGATCATCGCGGGAATGAGAAAACTCGCACCCGATGTCGAGCTCGACGAAGAGCGCGTGCGCACGGAAGTCGAAGCGCGCGACCGCGAGTTCACGAACACGTTCGCGAAGGATTCGCAGGTCAACGCGATCCGGCAGGCGCGCAACTACCTCGGCGACAAGCTCATCCGGGTGGCGAAACCGCACCGCATCCTCGACCCGAAGGCCGGACCGCTCATCGCGGTCAAGCTGCACATCCTCACTCGCAAAAGCCTCGGCGGGATCGAAACGAACCTCGACTCCCAGGCGATCGGCACCGACGGGCAGCCGATTCCCGGCCTCTACGCCGCGGGCGAGGCGAGCGGATTCGGCGGCGGCGGCGTGCACGGCTACCGCAGCCTCGAAGGCACGTTCCTCGGCGGATGCCTGTTCAGCGGCCGCCAGGCTGGTCGCGCCATTGCGCGCGACCTAGGCTGGAACCCATGACGACAACGCCGGCAGGCTGGTATCCAGACCCCGACGATGCGACGAAGTCGCGGTGGTGGGACGGCGCGCGCTGGACCGAGGACCGGGTGCCCCTCCAGGCCCGGCCGATTCCGGAAAGCTACACGGTCAACGCCATGGAGTTGAAAGCCTCGGAGGGCACGCCGTGGAACACCGCATGGATCTGGATCATCGTCGTCCTGCCGTTCCTTCCGTCTCTCCTCCTGTTGGGCGTTGACTGGTCAAGGATGTTTGACTTCACCTCCGGCAGCGAGACCGAGATGATGCTTCGGATGTACACCAACCCTGCCTACCTGCTGTCTCTCGTCGGCGGATTCGCGGCGTACGGGCTCGGCGTGTGGTTCGCGTATCTGGACTGGCGCGAGCTCACCCGTCGCGGCGTCCCTCGCCCCTTCCACTGGGCCTGGAATTTCATCACGCCGGTCTACGCGATTGGCCGTTCGGTGGTCGTGCGCCGCCGCACGGGACGCGGCATTTCACCCATGTGGGTGTCGATCGTCCTCGTGATTCTGTCAGTCGTATTCGCGACCATTCTCTCGGTGATGATCGTTTCAGAAGTGGTGAAGCAGATCCTCCTTATCCCCGGCATCGTTTCGAGCTGACCGCCGACGGTCTTCGCCGTGAGCCGACGATGACGGCCTCGGTTACTCAGACCTGAAGCGTCCACGCCTTCCGGCGAACCAGAACATGGCCACGTTCGGTGCTCAACCGAGTCCACGGACCGGTCTCGAACACGCGCGCCGGCTCCGGAGGGACGAGGAAACCGAGCGTGTGGGCTGCGAAAGCGGCCCCGGCCGGAATGTGTTCGAAGCCGTCGATGGGCCTGCTCCATACCTCGGCACGTGCCCGGTGCACCAGCTGCTCCCCGGTGCCGGCCGGCACGGCATCCTTTACTTCGGCGATGCCGGCATCCGCGATCGCAACGAGTTGTTCCGAGGAAATCGGATCCAGCGCATGCCAGCCTCCGCGGGGCGGCGAAATTGCCGTCCACACGACGGTGTTCACCTCGATGGGCAAACTCACCGTGACCGGCGCGGCGGGGTCTTCCACCTCCACCCTTAGGCGTGCGAGCCGCTCCAGCAGCGACCGCACCGGCACGACGACATCAAAATTTTCCTGATCAGCGAGCGCGAAGGTGCGAAGGCCCAGCACGGTCGGTGTTTCGTCATGCAATCCCACCGGGTAGAAAACTGCCGCGTACGCGGCGAGCACTCCCGACCCCGCGATGAGGCGCACGGAACCGTCCTCTACCCTTCCGGCGCGGCCGAGGAATGTCTGCAGGTCGCTGAGGGCGAGGGAATCGACCAGGGGGAATGTGCTGCTCATCTGCCTCTAAACTACCTACAAGTACGCCGCTTGCGTAAGCCGATCCCACAACGCCCGGAGTGAATCAATGGACGAGCCTGTCGCAGGCCTGCTGAGCGCACTCGACCTCACGGCGACCGGGGCCCGCACCGACGAGGACATTTTCACCGGAGTCAGCCAGTGGATGCCCATGGGCCGCGTTTTCGGCGGCCAGGTGCTCGCCCAGTCGGTGATCGCCTCCTCGCGCACCGTGGCCCCTGATCGGAATATTCATTCCCTGCACGGCTACTTTCTTCGCCCGGGCGATGTCGAGCAGCCCATCACGTTCGCGGTTGATCGCATCCACGATGGTCGGTCGTTTTCAACTCGGCGCACGCAGGCCTACCAAAAGGGCGTTCCCATCCTGTCGATGATCGCCTCGTTCCAGGACGTGGATCCGGGACTCGACCACCAGATCGCGATGCCGGAAGGGATTCCCGATCCGGAATCTTTGGTCAGCGACAGCGACCTGCTGAAGGGAATCGATCATCCCATTGCGCAATACTGGGCGACGGGGCGCGCATTCGACATGCGGCATGTTGAGGAACCGGTCTACTTTGAGCGCGCAAAGGAACGGGTGGCGCACCAGGCAATCTGGATGAAGTCGTTCGAGCGACTGCCGGATGACGAAATCCTGCATCGCGCGGCCCTGGCCTATGCGAGCGACTACTCGCTGCTCGAACCGATCCTGAGGCGGCACGGGGCGACCTGGGCCACGCCCGGGATGAAGGTCGCGAGTCTCGACCACGCGATGTGGTGGCACCGATTCGGCCGCGTGGACGAGTGGCTCCTCTACGTGCAGGAGTCCCCGAACGCGCTCGGCGGACGAGGGCTCGCCACGGGGCGCATCTTCAGCCGCGACGGATTGCTGCTGGCCACGGTCGCTCAGGAGGGCATGCTTCGCATCCCAAACCCCGACTCCTAGGGGGTGCCCGTCAGCAGGATCGTGCCGCTGTCGATGGCACGAACGTCAATGGAGCGGATGTCGGAGAGGGAAAGGCTCGTTGTACCGGTGGGCTCGACCGTGCTTCCCGGGCCCGCCGTCCACGTCGAGAGTTGGGTCGTGTGCCCCGCGAGATCTGTCACGTACATTCCATAGGTGGCCTCGCCGTCGTAGCTGTTCGCCCCCGTCGCATATCGGCACGTCATGTCGATGCTGGTCCCCCACTGGTGCTCGACCAGTCGGATGTCGGCGGAAAGCGGGCTCGGCACGGCCTGTCTGAGCGCAACCTCGACGGTCTGCCGGCCGGAGTCCGGCGGAAGAAGCTGCGGTATGGCGAGAGCGGCGGCAATTGCAGCGGCGGCAGCGACGGCGGTGAGCCCGATCGTGAGAGTCCTCACGTGACGTCGACGTGTCGCAGCAACAAGCCGCGGCAGAATGGTCGGGGGCACCTCAACGTGCTCGATATTCTGCTCTATGTCACTCGCCGAAAGGCGAGACAGCAGGCCCGGCAATACGGCAAGGTCGGCGACGGATGCCGAGCAGTCCTGGCATGTTCGCAAGTGCGCCTCGTACTCGCGGCGTTCGGTTGAGGACAGGGATCCGAGCATGTATGCGGCGTCCCAGTCGCGGTAAGTGTCAGTCATCCGGTCACGCCCCGTTCCTGAAGCGCGAGCCGCAAGGCTCGCAATGCATAGTGCAAACGGGATTTCACCGTTCCTTCGGGAATATCCAGTGCGGCGGCAAGTTGTGCGACCGACTGCCCGTGATAATACGCCTGCACCACGACGACTTGGTGATCGGCCGAGAGGCTGGCAATAGCGTCGGCCACGAGCCAGGTGTCGAGCATCGCATCGACCCCGTCGTCCGTCCAACGCTCAGGTGGAGAATCTGTACCGATCTCGTTGCGCGATTTCGCACTTCGATGGTGGTCGGTGACGAGATTGCGTGCGACGGTGAAAAGCCATGCGCGTGCGGAGCTCTCGCTCTGGTCGAGCACGTTCGGCCGCCGCCAGGCACGCAGCAGAGTCTCCTGCACAATGTCCTCGGCAAGTTGCCGGTCGCCGCACAGCCACACTGTGTATCGCCACAGGGCGGGGGCATGCTCGTCATGCACGACGCGCAGCAGTTCGGCGTGGGCGGCGCGATCCTCCTCGGATGGCGCGCGATAAGGCGATTCGTCGTGCATTGGCGACCTCCTCACACCCCTATAAACGTACTCACAGCAGGTTTGGTTCAACCATTTTGAACCGAGTGGCATCTCGTCTCGTGTCATTGGTGACGAATACCGAACGGAGACACGATGGCCCAGCTCACGCGCCGAACATTCGTAGCGACCGGGGGTGCCTCTGTCCTTGCGACAGGGGCAGTGGCGTTGGCAGCCTGTGCGCCAACCCAACCTCGGGGTAATTCGCAAGGCGAATCACCCTCCTCCGCAGGGGGGAATCCCGGGTCCGGCGCACCCGGATCTTCGCCTCTCGCCTCAGGCACAGTAGTGGCGGCGCTAACGGACGTCCCGGTTGGCGCAGCACGCGCTGTCACCAAAGACGGCCACGACATTTTGCTGTCCCGCACGGCGAGCGACACCGTGGTCGCCTTCAGTGCTGTGTGCACGCACCAGGGATGCAAGGTTGCCCCGGGCGACGGTGAGTTCGACTGCCCGTGCCATGGCTCGCGATTTGCCGCGGCCACGGGAGCTGTTCTTGGCGGGCCCGCCCGCCGCCCGCTAAATCCGATCGCCGTGACCATTAGCGGGCCGGACATCGTCGTCGCATGATCGACTACCAGTTCAACGGGATCCCATTGCACGTTTTGCTCGTCCACCTCGTCGTGATCGTCGTTCCCCTCGCCGCCCTGTGTCTGCTGCTCTCGGCATTCTGGCCGACCGCGCGTCGGCGGCTAGGCTTCGTGACTCCTCTCGTCGCCCTGGTCGCGCTCGTCGCCGTCCCCTTCGCTGTTGCTGCGGGCGAGTGGTTGAAGGCGCGGGTCGCCCCTACGCCGCTGATCGAATCGCACACGACCATGGCACCGAGTCTTCTTGGGTGGGTGATCGCGGTTTTCGGCGTGGCCGGCGCACAGTGGCTGTGGTATTCGCTCGCGCCCCCTGTCCCGCCGCGGTTGCGCCTGACTGCGGCGATCGTTATCGATTCCGCGGCTCTCGTGACGGCCGTCGGGAGTGTTGTGACGGTCGTGCTGGTTGGGGAATCCGGATCGGCGGCAGTGTGGACCGGCTCGTTCGGCTGACGGGACAGGAGAAGCCGGGCACTAACTTCGCCTGGCCGCTTTCGCATCCCGTTTGAACGCGATTGGCGGGCCGAAGTAAGGCTCCCACGCCGCCCGCTCGCTCTCCGTGATTCGACGAGGCCGCTGCTTTTTCGCATCGATGAACACCATCGTGCTCTCCGCCCGCACGACAAGTTTTCCCTGCGAAAACACCTCGTAGGCGATGTCTGCGCTCGCACCGCCGACCGCGCTGATCCACATTTGGACGTCAAGCGGTTCCCGATGGTATTCGATCGGCGCGACGTATTCGACCAGGTGTCCGGCGATCATCGTGATCGTATCTGACCCGGCGGTCGCCACAAGCACGGCGGTCGGCGCTGCCTCGCCCACCTCCGGTGCCCACAATGCTCGAACGCGCGCTTCCTCGAGAATGCGCATCAACTGCACGTTGTTGACGTGGTTGTACGCGTCGAGGTCGCCCCACCGCAGCGGGATCGGAATGTGGACGCGCATCAGTCGCGCGTCAGCTTGCGGTAGGTGCTGCGGTGCGGCTTCGCGGCATCCGGGCCGAGGCGTTCAATCTTGTTTTGCTCATAGGCGTCGAAGTTCCCCTCGAACCAGTGCCAATATGCCGGGTTCTCCTCCGTGCCCTCCCAGGCGAGGATGTGCGTGGCGGTGCGGTCGAGGAACCAACGATCGTGGGTGATGACCACCGCACAACCGGGAAATTCGAGCAGCGCATTTTCGAGGCTGCCGAGGGTCTCCACGTCCAGGTCGTTCGTCGGCTCGTCGAGAAGAAGCAGGTTACCGCCCTGCTTCAACGTGAGCGCGAGGTTCAGGCGGTTGCGCTCGCCGCCCGAGAGCACGCCGGCCTTCTTCTGCTGGTCCGGACCCTTGAACCCGAACTGGCTGACGTAGGCGCGAGAAGGAATCTCAACCTTTCCGACAGTGATGTAGTCGTGGCCGTCCGAGACAACCTCCCACAGGGTTTTGTTCGGGTCGATTCCGCCGCGGCTCTGGTCCACGTAGGACAGCTGCACAGTGTCGCCGATCTTCAACTCGCCGCCGTCGAGCGGTTCGAGGCCGACGATGGTCTTGAACAGCGTGGTCTTTCCGACGCCGTTCGGTCCGATGATTCCAACGATGCCGTTGCGGGGAAGCGTGAAGCTGAGGCCGTCGATGAGGATGCGGCCGTCGAAGCCTTTAACGATCTTCTTCGCATCGAGCACCTGGGAGCCGAGGCGCGGGCCGACCGGGATCACGATCTCCTCGAAATCGAGCTTCCTCGTCTTCTCCGCTTCGGTCACCATTTCCTCGTAGCGGGCGAGCCTCGCCTTCGACTTCGTCTGGCGGCCCTTCGCGTTGCTGCGCACCCACTCGAGTTCGCTGGAAAGACGCTTCGCGAGTTTGGCATCCTTCTTGCCCTGCACTTGCAAGCGCTCCTGCTTCTTCTCCAGGTACGTGGAGTAGTTGCCCTCGTAGGGATACAGGTGGCCGCGGTCGACTTCGGCGATCCACTCGGCCACGTGGTCGAGGAAATACCTGTCGTGGGTGACGGCGATGACGGCGCCCGGATATTTCGCGAGATGCTGTTCGAGCCACTGCACGCTCTCGGCGTCGAGGTGGTTGGTGGGCTCATCGAGGAGCAGCAGGTCCGGCTTCTGCAGCAGCAGCTTGGTGAGCGCGACGCGGCGCTTCTCCCCTCCGGAGAGATGGGCTACCTTTTCGTCGCCAGGCGGCGTGCGCAGCGCATCCATGGCCTGTTCCAGCTGGGAGTCGAGGTCCCACGCGTCCGCAGCATCGATCGCCTCCTGGAGCACCCCCATCTCCGCCAGAAGCGTGTCGAAGTCGGCATCAGGCTCTGCCATCGCAGCCGAAATCTCGTTGAAGCGATCAACCTTCGCCTTGATCTCGCCCACGCCTTCCTGCACGTTCTGGAGAACGGTTTTGGTTTCGTCCAGTTCCGGCTCCTGCATGAGGATGCCGACCGAGTATCCGGGGCTGAGCCGGGCCTCGCCGTTGCTGGGGGTATCCAGGCCCGCCATGATTTTCAGAATGGTCGACTTGCCCGCCCCGTTCGGGCCGACCATGCCGATCTTGGCTCCGGGGTAGAACGACATGGTGACGTCGTCGAGAATGAGCTTGTCGCCGACCGCCTTGCGGGCGCGCACCATCGAGTAAATGAATTCGGCCATGCCGTCTAGTCTACGAAACCTGACGGCCCCGAAAATGACCGGGGCGAGGCGTCAGGGAAGCGGCCCGGTCTTTCCGATGAGGCAACGGTTGCCATTGACGGGGGGACCGACGATGCTCAGGTAGCCACCGGCCTTGAACTGGCCAATGAGGCATCCGTCACTCGTGTGAACGGCAACCTCGACGGAGTCGGCGACGAGGCCCAGCGGGTAGGTCCTGTCCGAAGTGATCTCCAGATCGGCTTTCGGGAATCCGGCATCGACGAGGTTCCTGACAATCGCATCGTCCGACGGATTCGCGTTCACCGCCAGAAGTCGCTGGTTCACGAAATCGAAGTAGGCATGATTGGCGAGGGCGGTGCCGCCCGGGAGCAAGGTCGGATTGGGGTTCGGCTCCGAGGTGGGTTTGGCGCTCGGCGACGCGGAGGCTGTGACAGTCGGAACCGGCATGGGGGTGGTGTCGTCGCGGCTCGGCGCGCAGGCGGCGAGAGTGGCGCTAACCGCGACCACCATCGCGAGCATCAGCCCGTTCCGCCCTGCGCCCATCTCCACGTCCCTCCGACTGGTGCCGAGTCGGCCGAAATCGCTCGGCCAACGCAACGACCACTGTCGAGTCTAGGCGGGCTCGGGCCGCCCTGCGCGAGATGGAGCACGCAGCTCAGAACGGGGCTGTCGCGTCCAGTGGAAGTCCGGCATCGGCGTCGGCGACGTCAGCCGTGTCGGTCTCGTCCGCCGCATCGCCGGGGTCTTCGGATTCGACGGACTCCGATCGGATCGAGCGACTGAACGACGTGGTACCCCAGCGAAGGTCATGGCCGAGCGCATCCGCATCGAGATCGATGTTGACGCCGCGTCTGTCCCCGTCACCCCACTCGCTCATGCGCAGTCGACCGATGACGAGCACGCGGTCCCCTTTCTGCACGGACCCGATGACGTTGGAGGCAAGATCGCGGTAGGTGGACACGCTGTACCAGTTTGTGCCGGAGTCCACCCACGTTTTCTTGTCGCGGTCGAATTTGCGTCGGTTGGAGGCGAGCCTGAAGCTCGTGATGGAAACTCCCTCAGCGGTGGTGATGTGGCGCGGCGTCGTCGCAACGAAGCCGGAAACAGTCAAGTTGTCTTTCATGGTTTGAGTGTGCCGCGTGGCGCATCGACGCGATCTGCTTGGGTGGTGATCGGTGGGTTTCGGGTGCGGATGGGGGCGGTGGAGGAGAGGCCGTAGGCTTTCCTCATGAGCTACGACGCTGCCCCGGATCGCTACGAAATCGCACCGTATGTCCGCACGGGTCGCAGCGGCCTCAAACTGCCCAGAATCTCCCTCGGGCTGTGGAACAACTTCGGCACCGATCGGCCGCTGGACACCCAACGCGCCATCCTGCGCCGCGCGTTCGATCTCGGAGTCACCCACTTCGACCTCGCCAACAACTACGGCCCCCCTGGCGGCGCGGCGGAGTCGAACTTCGGCCGCATCCTCGAACAGGACTTCCGCCCGTACCGCGACGAACTCGTGATCTCCACCAAGGCCGGCTTCGACATGTGGGACGGCCCATACGGAGAATGGGGTTCGCGCAAATACCTGCTCTCCTCCCTCGACGCAAGCCTCGGCCGGATGGGCCTGGACTACGTGGACATCTTCTACTCGCACCGACCCGACCCGGACACGCCCGTAGAAGAAACCATGGGCGCCCTCGCCACCGCCGTCCGGCAGGGAAAGGCGCTGTACGCGGGAATCTCGAACTACAACCCGGAGCAGACGCGGGCGGCCCATGCTGCGCTCGCCGCCGAGGGCATTCCGCTCCTCATCCACCAGCCCCGCTACAACCTGTTCGACCGCACGCCGGAAGAAGGCCTGTTCGAGACGATCGGCGAGCTCGGTGTCGGGTGCATCGTGTTCTCCCCGCTGGCGCAGGGTCTGGCCACGAACCGTTACCTCGACGGCATCCCCACGGATTCGCGCGCCGCGGAGGGCCGGTGGATGACCCAGGAAAACATCTCCAGCGTCTACCTCGAACGCGCGAAGGCGTTGAACGACATCGCGACGAGCCGCGGCCAAAGCCTCGCTCAGCTCGCGCTCACCTGGGTGCTGCGCCAACCGCAGGTCACGTCGGCTCTGATCGGCGCCAGCAGTGTGGCCCAGCTCGAGAACAACCTTGCGGCGGTGCACGCGCCAGCGCTCAGCGAGGATGAGCTCGCCCGCATCGAGCCGCTCGCCGTGCACGGCACAGGTCTTCGATAGCCCGTGGGTTATGTGTTCGCGCTGTGCGCAGCGCTGCTTTTCGGCGCGAATGGAAGCGTCAGCAAAGTGTTGTTGGATGCGGGCCTCGAGCCAGCGCAGTTGACGCTGTTCCGCGTCGGCGGCACCGCCCTGATCGCCGGTGCCGTGCTGGCGTTCGCGAATCGCTCCGCGCTGCGCGTGGGCGGTCGGCAGCTCGCGGTGCTGGCCACCATGGGTGTCGTCGGCGTCGCACTGCTGCAGTTCACGTACGCCGTGGCCATCACGGTCATCCCGATCGGAATCACGCTTCTCATGGAGTTCACGGCGGTGCTCATGGTCGCGGTGGTCGCGTTTTTCTTTTTCCACGAGGAAGTTCGGGCACGGCTCTGGATTGCCATCGCGCTCGTGCTCATCGGGCTTGCCGTGGTCGCCCAGATCTGGAACAGCGAGCTCAATCCGTTCGGCGTC